>ENA-OSEO01000349-OSEO01000349.1-sediment-metagenome-genome-assembly--contig:-NODE-349-length-124733-cov-6.304807_pt1 | contig 124733 bp, 115 predicted proteins | sample MGYA00237883_ERZ534232 | MGnify/ENA metagenome assembly ERZ534232
GCTTGTACCCACAACACAATGGGTACTGCGGCTGCCGGTACGGTAGTAGCAGTTAAGAGATCGATGGAAGAGGGCGGGTTTACAGGAACGATTAAGATGTTCGGCAGCCCTGCTGAAGAAACAGTGATTAGTCGTCCTTTCATGGTTAAGGCCGGATTGTTTGATGGCGTAGATGTTGTCATCGATAACCACGGTGGAGATGGCTTTCGCACATCTTATGGCGTAGGAAGCAATGCCAATTGGACTTTCTCCGTCACCTTCACCGGAAAGACCGCCCACTCTGCCGGCGCCCCGTGGGTTGGCAGATCAGCATTGGATGCAGTTCAAATAATGAACGTTAGCACCGAGTACCTTCGCGAGCACTTGCACTACACATCCAGATTGCATTACGTAATAACCGAAGGCGGCGAGGCGCCTAACGTGGTTCCTGATAGAGCAACCACGTACTACTTCGTAAGGAATTCCGACAGATTAATCGAATCTGATTTCGACAGAGTGCTGAACTGCGCAAAAGCTGCAGCCCTTGCCACAGATACTCGAATGGAGATTACACCTTATACTGCAATCCACCAGTGCTATAGAAATGAAACTTTGGCAAATATGATTCAGGAAAACATCAAGATGGTGGGAATGCCTGAGTGGACTGAGGAAGAGCAAGCGTTCACAAAAGCACTGCAAAGAGGTGTAGGTGCAGAAGAGAAAGGCCTTCCCGATGATTCGGCGATTGAGGCTAAGCCAGAAGGCGCATCTAGTGTATTTGTCGGCGGAGGATCTTCCGACGTAGGCGAGGTTTCTTTGGTTGTGCCTCTTGCATCTGTTCGTTTCCCGACCAGTGTCCCCGGAGCCATCGGCCATCACTGGACGACTACTGCGGTAACCGGCTCCTCGATTGCTCATAAAGGGATAGTAGCGGGCGCTCAAGCAATGGCGGTAAGTGCCATCGAATTATTAACTAACCCTGATAAAGTAACCGAGATCAGAGAAGACTTTAGAAAGATGCAGGAAGAGCATTTCTATAACTACAAGAATGATGGCAAGGCTTTGATACTGGACGAGAAAGGGAATGCCCAATTCGAATCCTACCTGCCGCGTCTGTTTAGCAGGGCAGGAAAATACGAATACGACCCCAAGAACGGAAAGTTCTTTGTTCCGGAAGGCAAAGAAGTTGCTCCTCCCCTGGGATTCTTAAGCGAGCAAATGGCTAAGTATCGCGGTGAAATGGCGAAAAACTACAAGACACCGGAGTGGTACGACGGTCCTGAGATGAAGATGGAGTAGTTCTTGGACTAGATCAGAAGGCCTTAAGAAAAAAGTTGATCGCTAGGCAAGTGAGCAAAGAGACTTCTCCATCCAACGGAGAAGTCTCTTTGTGTTTGAAACACCGTTCGCCATAGGTACGCGCGCTTAACATAGGGAGTTCATTCTTCTTCTGGCTAAGTATCGGGATCACGGCCACGAGTACTGGCATAAGCATAGTTGCTCCTGGGCTACCTGGCATTATGAGCGCAGCGCTACTGGGTGTGAACGCTCACCGAATTGTCTACCGGACGCTCGAGCAGTAGTTGTCCACCCCTGGTTTCCGGGTGTTATTAGACGGAGCTGTTGGCCCGTACTTCAATGACTGTTGCCGGCTTTCTCGAAATCGGTATGACTGACAGTTGAATACCAGAGTCTTTGCCCTGTAGGTCAGGTGATCAAGCAATAAGGTAGTCAAGCTGGGATCGCTAAGCACCTCGACCCAGGATGAGATTCCCAAGTTTGTGGTGGCCGGCACTGGCCTTCGTTCATAACGCTTGGCACAGCACTGAAATAACAACGCACCCGCAGTTAGCCCAGACGGGTTCAGTAACTCTGGGGCTTTACTATGAACACCCGCGAATGATCCTGCACAAAGTGACCTTGCGTGATCGGAGGAGTTCTTATGAACGTGTCGGGAATTGCAGCGAAGATGATCGAGTACTTCGAAGGGAACCTGCGTTACATTAACCACTTCATGAAGGTGTATGCGTACGCAAGAACCATCGGCGAGTGCGAAGGGCTCGATGAGAACACGCAGACCTCTTTGGAGCTGGCAGCGATAATTCACGACATTGCCTGCCCTCTTTGCCGAGAGAAGTACGGCAACGCTAACGGCAAGCATCAGGAAAGAGAAGGACAGATCCTGGCGGCTGACTTTCTGAAGGACGCTGAATATCCTGAGGAGCTGGTCAATCGTGTCATCTTCTTGGTCGGGCATCACCACACTCTTGATTGCATCGCTGGCCTCGATTATCAGATCTTGATTGAGGCGGATTACATTGTCAACGCTGACGAGAGCAGCTACCCCAGTGCCCACATACTCGACACGATGAACAGAACCTTCGGGACGCCAACTGGCGTCGCCTTGCTGAAGTCGATCTATGGCCGGGAGCAATCTGAGAAGGCGACACTTTGATTGGCGTCGATGCAGCGCAACTGCCCGTCATTGAAGTCTGACAGCTATTCAGGGGAGGGGACCGCTTGTGACGTCTCCGGCGAAACGAAGACGTGAGTCTGAGGTCTTGGCCATGATGGCAGTCTCAAGCTTGTCTCGGGAGGGCAACCTGCACGTCTGTGACCTGCCTTATCGCCTGAGTTCACCTGCGCTGGATAACCCAGACAACGTCGGACTCTGGTTTGCGTCGACGACCGGTGCGCTGCTAGGTTGGGCGGTAATGCAGACACCGTTCTGGGCAATAGACTACGCAATGCACCCCGACGCTAGCCCCTCGCTGCACCGTGCGATCCTGGAGTGGGCAGACGGCAGGGCGCGTGCACTGCTTGACAGCCCCTGGGGCCGGCCGCAGTGGTACGTAAACGTCTTTGCTGACCAGACCGATCGCCTGCACGACCTGGTCACACAAGGCTTCGCCGACCAGGCATCCGTAGGCCCGAATTCCTGGCAAAAGGTGCTTCTTGTCAGGTCACCGCGCGCTCCGATTGAGTCCAGTCAAGTTCCCGTCGGCTTTGTGATTCGGCCGCTTGACGGGACCGGCGAAGTCGAGGCTTATGTGGAACTACACCGGGATGTGTTTCAAAGTAAGGCGATGACTGTTGAATGGCGGCGCCGCACGCTTGCTCAACCTGCCTACCGGCCGGACCTGGACCTGGTTGCCGTTGCGCCGGACGGCAAGCTCGTCGGCTTCTGCGTATCCTGGCTCAGCCCTGAGCCCGACGACATTCTGGCTGGCCAGATCGAGCCACTGGGGGTACATCCTGAGTATCGAGGGATTGGGCTAGGCAAGGCGCTGCTAGCGGCCGGTCTCGCAGGTATGCTGCGTTACGGGGCAGAGACGATCTATGTCGAAACCGATAAGCACCGTGACGCGGCCCTCGACCTGTATCTTTCGGCTGGGTTTAGGATTGACCGCGATGTGCGGGTTTACCGCAAGGATGTGCGAGAGTAACCGCAGTTTTGGCCCATCGATAGCGTATGGAGGATTACCCCAGGTGTATGTCTGGCACGCCCAGAGGATTGAGGTTTCGATCGCTTTCGGTTCCACCAGATGTGAATTCCCGAGGCGGTCTGTTTTGCAGATTCATTGGTTACGCAGAGGACTCCCCGCCAAAGTGCCCATCGCCCACCTCAGGAACTACACTATATAACAAGCCTCATAATCGTCGCCGCCCCCAGGACCACGGTCACCACCGCAATGGCTTTGCGCAGTGTGCCGCCCTCCACCCTCTTGACGATCAAGGCCGCCAACGGGGTTGAGGCTATAACGCCAATCAATAGAGACAAGGTAAGGCTCCAATTTGAGGTTGCGCCGGATACAAAAAACGCCGCAAATCCAACAAGGCTCACGAAGAGCTCCGAGAAGCTTTGGATGGAGACCGCCGCTTTTTCTCCAGTGCCCATGTATAACAGGCCGGTTGTCACGATTGGCCCGAAACCGCTCCCGCTGATGCCTTTGTTGAAGCTGCCGAAGAGGGCAAGCAAGCCCAGTTTGATCCAGCTGAATTCGACGCGGAGGGTCTTGTTGAGCAGCAAGAATACCCCTGTTCCCATGATCAGGGTGCCGATGTACAGCGTGAGAACGAAGTTGGAGATGCCAGTGTTCACAGTTGCTCCAATTATGCTGCCCGCGATCCCAACCACGCCAATCACCATGACAATCCGGAAGTGATGGCTTCCCGGCGTGAAATCAGCGTTTTTGAGTCTGTGGTTGAAGATCGTGCTGAAAATGCCGCCGCCGAGGCTGCTTAGCAGGAGTGCGGGCACGATTTCCTTGGGAGTGTAGTTCAAGAACAGGAGTATCGGCGTCAGTGTCAGTCCAAAGCCCATGCCGAAGATGATGTCAATAATCGCAGTCAAGAACGCGAGACCGACAACTACCAAATTAACTATGGTCCTCACATCTCCCACTGCACGCCTACTGCTTGCCGGACACCAGATCGCCCGGCGCTATTCGATAGTGTAGATCACCTTACCCTCCTGGTCGAGTGCCCGGAACTGCAGCCAACCAGTGCCACCCTCATGATCGTCGGTCTGCGTCGAGACATACCTATCACTCCTGAAATCTACTACTTGTCGTGCGACCATCACGCGCCGAGAAAACGTGCAATCAACTCCCGGTATTCCTCTCGTGCGCCAAGCGCAGGATGGTGGCCACCGCGCTCCAGTACGTGCACCTGTGCCGCCGGGTAGGCTTGCGGCAACGCATCCCGCCACGCCTTGTTGCCGGCAACCTCGTCTGCAGTCGCTATCACGAGGACGGGCTTCGGCCACTTCGCCTGCGCGACTGCCTTGGCATAGTGATCGACATAGTCGATCTGAGTCTGGATCAGGCTGACATATTCACCGTGGGTCATGTGGCGGTCGTAGACGTCCGCAAAGAGCCCCTGCCAGAGGGCGTCGGTGTCGGCGTCTCCGGTCAGAAGGGCAAGAGCGCGTTTCCGGAAGTCGGCGACGACTTTCTCTGGATGTGCCCGCCGGATTGAGGCAAGGTAGATCCTCAACATCAGGGAGACGGCGCGGCCCCCGGGCAGCCCAGTGCTCGATAGTATGGTCCTCTCGATGCGGTTTGCATACTGCAGTGCCGCCGCCTGAGCAACGCAGCCGCCCCACGACGATCCGGCGACATGGAAACCATCGATCCCTTCTCGCTGCAGGATCAGCGATACGCCGTCAAAGTGCTGTTGGATGGTAGTGCAGCCGGGCTGACTTACCGCGATAACCCGGTTGTGCTGGGATAGAGCGTCGATGACCGCGAATGAGTAGATAGCGAGCTTGGCGCCCCCGGCAAAGAAGATCACCGGCAAAGTCGCATTCTCTGCGGGGCCCCCGGTTGACGCTACATCGAGGTATTCCCAGGTCAGGCGTCCCAGTGCAACCTCCTTTTGCACGGCACGTTCGGCAAAGTCAAACAGTCGTTGCCTAAGGTCAGCTCTGACGTCCAGGTATTTTGTGGGATCAAGTGGATACGCCATGCACCACCCCTCCTCGAGCAGGGCCTTGACGGCCCTCGCCCTGCCTCCGCCGCCTCACCGCTTCTTCATCTTTCTCGCCGCATTCTCAGTATTCTCTCTCACCCGAAACCGCACCATCCTGCTGACGAGCTCGAGCGGTAGTGGTTCATCCAGCGGGAATTGCACGGATCCCTTGGCCCACTTGTACCGCGCAATCTCATCTTTGAACGCCTCGATCGCACTCGGCGTCGGGTAAAAGCCGATGTGATTATCGTATGCCGCAAAGTGGACCAGGTTGCCATGCAGCACAAACGTCGGCATCCGGTAGGCAATCGTCTGCCTCGCATCAGGGGCAGCGGCGAGGATCGTCTCCCGCATCGCTTCGAGCCGGTTCTGAACCTGCGGCGGGAACTCCTTGATGTACTCGTCGATCAATTCGTGTCCTGCGTTCGGACCCTCCACTGACTTCCGCCTCCTCGGCCTGCCACGACTCCGTGATTGATGACTTGCCTAAGATTACCATGGCGAGGAGTGGACCACCTCCATTCTTGACCCGCATCCACCGCCAGCGTATCCCTTCCTCTCGTCAGTCCAGTGCATCTGAAGGTCACCGGTGGCGGCGCGGGAATAGTCATCGTGACACAATCCAGCGGTGATACACATCTCATTCTGGGTAGGAGGTCAGGGCCATGCGCGGCAGGTCGGCGATTGACCCGTCCATCGCGATCCTGATCTGGAGTTCTATCGCGATCATTGTCCTAAGCCTGATTCTCGTGCCACCGTCCGGACGGCTTATCGCCGCCCTTGTCGGCCTGCCGATCGCTGCCGGTCTCGCATGGATGTACTTTGGCACCTACTATGAGCTGAGACCGGACCATCTCTACTGCCGAAGCGGTCCGTTTGTTGAGCGCATTCCCTATGATCGGATCAAGTCGTTAGCCCTGCGCAGCAACCTGCTATCTTCTATGGCCCTGGCAGCCAGGCGGATTGAGATCCGGCAGCACGGCAAGGGTTATCTCGCGGGGACGACACTGATCTCTCCGGTCGACCGCGAGGCGTTCATGCGAGAGTTGGCCAGCCGGTGCGGCAATCTGTTGGACGCCTAGCCGCCACCCGCTATACGCATCGACCTTGCGCCTAGGTCCTCACCCCCCGACGTCGAACCTTGACCCTCAAGGCCCGGCGCCCGGGTTTGCTAGCCCTGCGCGCCGCTGGCCGATCCAGACATTCTGACTGCCCTGGGGGACATCCGTGATCTCAGCCTGCCAACGATACTTCTCAGACCTGGAGACCAGGCATTTCCTCGTCTTCTATTTGCTCTGCAAGTACCGTTTCAAGCATTATTCGACCGCCCAAATCCAGCGATACCAGCAAAGACGCCTGCAGAGCGTCGTGCGTTATGCGGTAGAGCACTCGCCCTTTTTTCGAAACCACTATCGCGATCATGACCTGGACGCCTTTGCCTCTCTGCCGACGGTCAACAAAAAGCTGATGATGGACAACCTGACCGCGTACAACACCGTCGGCTTGGCTAAGGAAGAGATCCTGGGTTTTTGCCTCGAGGTGGAGCGGACGCGCGACTTCACCCGGCGTCTGTATGGCCTCAACATCGGGATGTCCTCCGGGACGAGCGGCAACAAAGGGGTGGAGATGGTTTCACCGCGCGAGGAGAGCTACATGAAGGCGGCCCTGTTTGCGCGTTTTGACTTCCCGAAGGGCGAGAAGATCAACCTGGCGTTTATGCTGAGGGTTAGTGCGCCGGCATTTAACTTCGACCGGTTTGGCCACAAGTTGACCTATGTGAGCCAGCTCGCCTCCATCGAGACAATTCGGGCGCAGCTCGCTGCCATCGATCCCAACGTCCTCTCGGCGCCTCCATCCATGCTCAAGATCATCGCGGGGGAGGTCGAGGCGGGCCGGCTCGCCATCAGGCCCAAACGCATCGTTTCTTATGCCGAGGTGCTCCACCAAGACGTCAAGGAGTACCTGACCAGCGTGTTTGGCTGCCCCGTGCATGAGATATATAAGTGCACCGAGGGCCCGATCGCGATCGCCTGCAGCCACGGACGCCTGCACATCAACGAGGACCTGGTCCTGGTGGAGGCGCTCAATGAGGACGGCACGCCAACCCTACCCGGCCAGCCATGCCGGCGGATGATCGTGACCGACCTGCACAAACAGGTGCAACCGATCATCCGGTACGAGCTCAACGACATCATCACCTTGAGCGCGGAGCGCTGCCCGTGCGGCTCCAACTTCCGGGTCATCGAGCGTATCCAGGGCCGATCGGACGACCTCTTCTGGGCAAGAAACACCCGGACGGGGGAGTGGCAGTTCATCTTCCCTGACTATGTGAGCAGGGCGATCATCACGTCATCCGAGCTAATTGATGAGTATCAGGTAATCCAGACCTCGCCGTCGGACGTGCTCGTGCGCATCAAACTCAAAGACAGTGCGATGCAGCCCCGCTTTGAGCGCGAGGCCCTGATCGCCAACCTCGGCCGCCTGTTTGAGGAGTACCACTGCGCGGCGCCGCGGGTGGAGATCCGGTTTGAGCCACCGGAGATCAACAAGCATTCGGATAAGCTGATCAGGATTCGCCGCAGCTTTAACCTGGAGGATTGTGCCGGATGACCAATCAACGGATGAGATCGCTCGACGTCCTGCGTGGCGTGGCGATGATGTTTGTCGTGCTCTTTCACTCAGCGATCTACAACTTTGCCAATATCCACAAGATCGATTTCAGCAATCCGCCGCTGCTGATCATCTTGATGAGCTTTATGGCTCTCTGGGGTGGCATCTTCATCATCTACTCAATGGTCGTCAATGCCGTCAGGTTCTCCCGCCGGGAGGATGGGCGACTGGAGGCGCCAAGGCTCAAGCCACTTATATATGGGACCGGCGCCTACCTGGTCTTGCATTACTTGCTCAACGTCTTTCTTGGCCGGTGGAATGTTGACTTTGTCAACAACCAGCCGGAGATGAGCGTCATCGCGAGCCTCCTGCGCGGAGCGGGCAGCGGTTTCCGGAGCATCGACCGTTTTTTTGAGGGGTCGTCGCTCTCGACCATCGCGCTCAACCTGCTCCTCCTGTCCGGACTGCTGTACCTGTTGCTCCGCAATGACGGCCGCGGCAAGATGCGCAGAAACTACCTGGTGCTCGGCGGGCTCGGCACGGCGATCATGATCGGCTCATTCGTCCGGGTCGGGCTATATGACCGGCTCATTGCCGCCCAGGCTGCCGGCAACTACCTCACGGCGACCGGTCTCAGCTTTGTCCTCGCCAACCCGTACCCGCTGGTGCCGTACCTTGCGTACGGCTGCTTTGGCGCGATGATCGGGCTGATGATCCACAACCAGCGACGTGACCTGCTTAAACGCATCATCCTGCCGGCGGGCGCGCTCTTCGTCCTCTACGGAGTGGCCGGGATGATGCGGTTTGACAAGACCATCTCCACGCCGGACATGTTCTGGTACTACAAGACCAACTTTGAGCTTGGCACCTTCTTGCTGCTGATCCCCGGCGTCTACTTGCTGCTCGAAGGCAGGACGCGGCTGCTCGACCGTCTTGCGGTGTTCAGCTGGTTTAGCCGGGTCAGTCTCACCGTCTACATGCTCGAAACCGCGATGTCCGAAGTGCTGCGCCTGCTGATTACGCCACTCGTCCCGGCCTGGAATCAGACGATCAACGGCTGCCTGCTCTTTGGTGGGCTCAACATCCTGGTGTGGGTTGGGGTGCTGTGGCTGTGGCGGCGGGGCGGTTTCCGGTACGGGCTCGAGTGGGCTTGGGTGCAGTTAATGAGGCGTGCCGGCAAGGGATCGACCAAGATGGATTTCGCGGGTTAGGCTACGGCCGGCCGCGTGCCCGCTGGCCAGCTAGCCATCCGCGCCCCATCCGGTGTAAGTTGGAGCAAGGATCGCCCTCGGGCGGCCATCACCCGAGCCATGGGAGGACTCTCTTGAATACAGTCGCGCTGATCATTACGGTGATTATCTTCATCGTTGGGCTGCTTGGCACGGTGCTGCCGGTGCTGCCCGGCGTGATGCTCATTTATGCGGGGATGCTGCTATATGGCTTCATGACCGGCTTTGCCACGCTGGATGTGTACTTCTTTGTGTTGCAGGGGATTGTGGTCGGCATCGTGATCCTGGTCGACTATGTTGCGTCGGCGGTGGGGACCAAGCTCTCCGGGGGCAGCAAACAGGCGGCGATCGGCGCCGTTATTGGCACGGTGCTTGGTCTAATCTTCATGGGGCCGCTTGGCATCATTGTCGGCCCGTTCCTCGGCGCGATCGCCGTGGAGCTATCGCGCGGCGCACCACCCGCACGCGCGGTCCGCGTTGGCCTGGGCACCTTGATTGGCACCTTGGGCGGCACGGTGATCAAGCTCGGCGCCGCGGTGGCGATGATCGTGTACTTCTTTGCGACTGCCCTGTAGGCGCGGACGGCTCAGCTAAGCTTTTCTCTTGGCTCCGGCCTTTTTGCCCAGCTCCTTGCCGATGCGATCCGCCGCCACCTTGCCCGTCAAGATTGAGATTGGCAGTCCGGACGGGCTAAAAGACCACTGGCCAGCCTGGTAGATGTCCGGCAGTGGGGTGTCGACCGAGCGGGTGATGCGCCGGAATTGGTTTTCCGCCGGCATCTCACCATCCGTAAACGCCCAGCCGGTGATTGCACCATGCGCGTTGCCGGTAAACCGCTCCAACGTCAACGGGGTCGAGCACTGCGCAAACAGCACGTGTTCGCTCAGGCCCGGGAAGATGCTCGCGTCGAGCACCGCAGTGATTTGTTCCTGGCAAAGCTGCTTGAAGTCCTCGTACCACCCCGCGGCCTGGATGTGGCGCACAAATTCGTAGTCCATCAGGGTGCTGACAATCACGCCGGTCTGGCCTGGCGGTGCCAGCTGCGGATCCCGTAATGCCGGACACGAGATCTCGTAGGTCGTAGCTGCGAGATAGGCCTTGACCAAAGGCGTCAATGCTTGCCGACTAGATATCTTGCCCTCGTCGCCGTCCACATCGCCCTTGATGAGATCCCGCCATTCCCGGAAACCGACGCCTGATAACCCATCCCGGATGGCGGTGTAGAAGGCGTGCGCGCCACATCTGGCCTGGAAGTAGTCTGCGCCGAGGTCAACGGCATAATAGACAGTGAGCACCGAATCGCCGCCATGCCCCTGCCTGACCAGCTCGCCGCGAGCTCGTACGGCTGCCAGTTGCTGCGGATCCGTGATTTCGGCCTCGTCGAGGGCACGGTACATCGCTTTGCTGTCGGCAGCCCAGACCAGTTTGCGATAGTTGAAGCTCTGGCCGTCAGCCGTGTGTACCTGTCGGTTTGCTGGGTCAATCCGCGTGACCGGCGTCTTGGTCAAGATCGTGCCGTTTTCCTCGCGCACCACGTCGGCCATCTTATCCGCCAAGACACCGGTCCCACCCAACGGGTAGCGGTAATCGAGATAAAGGCCAAAGTAGCTCAGGGCAAAAAACGTGGGCGTGTTTTGGAAGAAGTGCTGGGTGATCAGGTCAATCAGCGCCTGGTTAGAGGTGAATCGCAGCAGGTAGTCATTGACTGGCTCATTTAGCTTGATCACCTTGGGGATGTTGATTTGGTATTTGACCAGCCAGGGCAGCAGCACTTTCATCAGATAACCCGTGTCCTTGGTCATGTCCATAAACAGCGGGTTGTCGATACCGTATAGCACGTCCATGTAGCGCATTACCTTGGCGATCTCGCCGGCGATCTTGGTAATCTCTTCGCCATTGTCGGGAAAGGCGCGCCTGAGCAGAGCAGCGTAGTCGGCAAGGCTGTCGCGTGTCGCCAGCTGAACTAGGTCATCACCGATGCCGATGGTGACCTGGTTGCTGACGCATTCCATCTCGATGCCAAGCTGGCGCAACATCGGGAAGACGATGCCGGAGTTTTCGAAGGCACGGATACCTGCGTCAAACGTAAAACCGCGGTCGACAAACGAGTTGACAAGCCCGCCAATGTGATCACTTGCCTCGCAGACCAGCGTGCGGTAGCCACTGCGACACAAGTAGGCGGCGCTGGTCAATCCAGCAAGGCCCGCGCCAACGACAACGACGTCATACTCCCGGGTTGCACTCATCTCGGCGCCATTACCCCCGTCAGTGGTGGTTGAGCAGGTAGTGGCAGACCTCAGCGATCGCCACCGGCGGCTTACCTGCGTTCCGTTTGATGCACCTGGCCTCACATTCCTCCAGCCTGGCCTGCGCTCCTTCCGGCGATGAGCCAGCAAAAAAGGCCGTCGTCAATCTCTTTGCGCCCACGAGGTTTCCAACCGTAACACGGCGCATCACGCCACGGATGTCCAGATCGGCCGAACATGTCGGGTGCTCGCAGTACTGGCATGCGGCAGCTTTGCGCTCGATCGCGCGCAGTTCTGCTGGATCGTCGCGGTAGAGATCATCATATGTCACCGGCGGCTGCAGGAGGCGCACGTAGTTCGGCATCCCTTGACGGTGCACAAACGGCGCAAGCCCCATCTTTTTGAGGACCGCGTTGGCAGCGCTGATCCCGGAGGTCGTCACCGCCGGCGTCCCCGTGCCAAGCACTGTCGCCTCGCCGCAGCAATAGAGGGTGTCCCAGCGTGTGCGAGTGTGCTGGCGCCGCAGCATGTGCTGGCCAAGCATCTGCTTGGGACCTGCGACCGAGCCGCCGTTTTTGAGGGTGTACCGCTCAATGGTGCAAGGGCTCGCAAGCTCGGCGTACCGGATGCGCTCGCCGATGCCCGGAAACCGCCTCTCTAAAACGCCGATCAGGCGTTGCTGCTCCTTGTCCTTCTGGGCCCGGTAGCCGTCTGCATCCGAACGATCCCAACGCTCAAAGGTCGGGCCAATCGCGATGACCACGTGGGTGTTTGGGTCGCAGAGCGTGTGGTCGTCGATGCTGGGGATGTAGACCGTGACCTCGCTTTCATCCAGCTCGTCGGGGTTGCCGATGAGCATCTCGATCGGCGCCGTGCCCTCGGGGATGCTGTCGCGATCGACGCTGGCGTAAAGCACGACGCTGGGATAGCTGAGTACCTGCCCCTTGGCCCAGGCGACTTTGGCTTGCGTTGCGTGCTCCGCATCGATTAGCTTGCCGTAGAGGTTGCGGACGGTGCCGCTGTAAATCAAGTTGGTCGCATACAGCTCGCGCCCATCGGCAAGCGCCACACCGGCTGGTTTGCCGTCCTGGAAAAGGATCCGCACGACCTCTTGCTCGAGCACCATCTCGCCGCCGTGTTCTTCGATGACCTTCTCCAGTTTGCCCGGCAGAAACACCGTCGACCCGGCCGGGTAATAGCTCCCGCCCACGTGGTTGTCGACAAACATCACCGCGGCGAGCACGGCCGGCGACTCGGCCAGCGTCGTGTAGCAGTAGGTCGAGGTCAGCTTGTCAAAGAACTTGAAGATCTCCGGATCCGTGAAATACTGCTCAAGCAGCGACCGCGCGCTCCGGTTGAGGTAACTGAGAAACCTGATGTATGAGCCGGGATGGCGCAGGAAACTCAGCAAGGCCCGCTTGGGCGGGGTCTCGTCCGGGGTGGTGTAGGCGGGATTGTCGACGATCACGTGCTGGTACAGCACCAGCATATCCCGGTAGAATCGCCGCAGTTGCTCGCGCTGCGACGGGAAGATGCCGGCTAATTCCCCGACAAACTTGTCAACATCAGGCCAGAACCTGACGCGGTGGCCATTGAAGTTGACACAATAGAGTAGCTCATGTTTGACCATGTCGATTGGCTCTTCGAGACAGTTAAAGGCAAAGGCATGGGCGTTGAATCCCTGCTCGCCAAAGCCGTACAGCATCGACGAGCCCTGGTCAAAGATCACGTCGTCCCTCTTGAAGGTGCCACACGTCCCGCCCGGGTTGTAGCTCTTGTCGATCACCACCACCCGCAGTCCGCGCTTGGCCAGCAGGGCGGCAGCAGTCAGGCCGGCGAGGCCCGCGCCGATAACGATGACATCAGTCACTTAGCCACAACTCCTCGGATCAAGGTTAATGTGTGCGGATGGCGCAAGGATATCCGATTTTTGTCGGTAATGCTTGATCCGTAAGCCGCAGCCGAGGGAGGAATTGATGTGACCCCAAAGTACACCGCCGCGAGCCTGCGCACCCTATGCACCGGCATCCTCGCGGCCGCCGGCGTCGACCACGAAGATGCTGCCTGTGTTGCCGACAATCTGGTTGGAGCAAACTTGCGTGGTGTTGATTCGCACGGCGTGCTCCGGATGCCTTCGTATGTCAAGTGGTTTACGCAAGGCCAAATTGCCGCACGTACGCAGCCAGTGGTCGCGACCGAGACTCTGAGCACCGCGGTGATCGACGCGCGCAACGGTTGGGGTGCGCCTGCCTCGGTCTTTGCGATGCGCCTGGCCATCGATAAGGCCAGGCAGACCGGCATCGCGGCCGTCGGCGTCCGCCACAGCAATCACTTTGGCTATGCCGCGCACTATGGCATGATGCCGCTCGAGCACGACATGATCGGCATCTCCCTGACCAACGCCCCGCCGATCGTCGCCCCTTGGGGTGGCCGCAATCCCTACTTTGGCACCAATCCGATCTGTATCTGCGTGCCGGCAGGCGAGGAGCGGCCGCTGGTCTACGACGGAGCGACGACGGTCGTGGCACACGGCAAGATCATGGTCGCCCACAAGGCGCACAAGCCCATCCCGCCCAACTGGGCCCTCGACAAGAACGGCGTGCCGACCACCGACCCATCCGTCGCCCTTGATGGCGGCTCGCTGATGCCGATGAGCACCTACAAGGGCTATGACCTTGCGATGATGGTTGACGTGCTGGGTGGCATCCTGCCTGGCGCAGCCTTTGGCCCCGCAATCGGCACATTGTCGCTCTGGGGTAACACCGCCAACGTCGGCCATTGCTTCATCGTCCTGGACATCAAGGCCTTTGGCGACGTGGCCGAGTTTAAAGCCAAGGTCGATCAGATGATCCGTGAGATCAAGGCCGTGCCGTTGGCGACGGGCATGGAGCGGATCTACATGCCGGGTGAGATCGAGTTTGACGTCGAAACCGATCGGGCCAAAGCTGGCATCCCCGTGGTCGCGGATGTCGAAGCCGATCTCCGATCCCTTGCCGAGCGGTTTGGCGTGCCAATGCCGGGGCCGATCGAGCAATAGGGGCCTAGGCGGTATCTCCGCGCGCGTACGCGTCATCGATCGCCGCCAACGCCTGCGCTAGATCGCTGGCATGCCCTTGTGCGGCAAGCGCTTCGGCGAGTGCTGACGTGACAGCAGCAACGTTGCGGCGGCTTGAGCCGTAGCCCATGACGCCGATCCGCCAGATCTTGCCCTTGAGCGGTCCAAGACCGGCACCGATCTCGATGTTGCTCTGCTCAAGTAGGTGCCGGCGGACGGCAACCTCGTCCACGTCGGCCGGTACTTTGACCACGACCAGCGATGGCAAGCGGTACTCTGGGGCGACCAGGGGACGCAGGCCAAGGGCGTCAAGCCCTGCCTGCAGGGCGGTAGCATTGGCTGTGTGTCGTTGCCAGACGGTCTCAAGCCCTTCAGCCAATAGCACCGCGAGAGCCTCATGCAGCGCAAAAACCATGTTGACCGGCGCGGTGTGGTGATAAAACCTCTCCTGCCCCCAGTAGCGCCTGACCAGGCCAAGGTCGAGATACCAGGAGTGCACCGGTATTCGTCTGGCCTGGATGGCATCGAGCGCCCTGTCGCTGACAGTGACTGGTGCAAGGCCGGGTGGGCAGGATAGGCACTTCTGCGTCCCGCTGTAGACGAAATCGAGACCAAGTTGACGGATTGGTATGGGCATGCCGCCGAGCGATGTGACAGTGTCGACTACCTTGAGTGCTCCGGCTTCGTCGGCAAGCCTCGCGATCTCGCTTAGCGGTTGACATACGCCGGTGGAGGTTTCGGCGTGGACGACGGTGACTATTTTGGGAGCCGGACCTGCATTTATGGCCTTGGCGACCGCTGCCGGATCGACCGGGGTACCCCACTCAGCATCGACGCGTCGCACATGAGCACCGCATCGTGCGGCGATCTCAGCCATCCGCTCGCCAAACGTGCCGATGACGGTGACGACCGCATGGTCGCCAGGCTCAAGCAAGTTGACCAAAGAGGCCTCCATGCCTGCGCTGCCAGTGCCCGAGATCGGCATCGTCAGGTGATAGTCTGAGCCAAACACCTGTCTGAGCATATCCATGGTCTCGCCCATAATTGTCAGAAACTCAGGGTCAAGATGCCCGAGGGTCGGCTCCCCGAGAGCTGCCAGCACACTTGGGTGTACTGGACTGGGACCTGGCCCCATCAGCAGGCGGCCTGAATTGCGGCGCTGCATTCAACCGTCACTCCCTCGCGGATGAATTCATATCGTGAATAGATTATTCACATACATGTAGCCGGAGCATTCGCGAGGGCAGAGCAAAGCTCCTTTAGGCAAGACAGAGGGAATTTGCCTGGGTCTAGGGTGCGGTCGCCGCAGGTACGCAGCCGCCGACGAGTAGAGCTATCCGGGGTTACCTCGCACATAGCCGAGCTTGCCGGAAATCTGCTCCGCCGTGCTGCGCACGGCGCCGCCCAGTTGCTCGATCTGCGGCAGCATGCGGGTGCTTGGCCCAGATACGCTCACGGCAGCGCAGGGCTGGTTGGCGTGATCCAATACGGGAGCAGCGACGCAGATAACGCCTTCTTCTCGCTCCTCACGGTCGACGGCGTAGCCCAAGGTCCGGATGGTGGCCAGCTCGCGGCTGAGCTCGTGCCAGTCACGGATGGTGGTCGCGGTGTAAGGGACGTAACCGCCCAGCGCAGCTGCTCGCTCTGCTCGATCGGGCGCAAGGTGAGCCAGGATGGCCTTGCCGACGCCCGTGCAGTACATCGGGACGCGCGTGCCAAGCCGCATGAACATGGCGATCGTCCTCGCGCTGAGCACCTGACTGACGTAGATAGCCGCATCATCGTCGAGGACGGCCAGGTTGACGTGTTCGTTGACTTGGGCGGCAAGCTCTTCGATCACTGGCTGGGCTATGCCGACGACCGAGATTGATTCGCGGGCGGCAATCCCGATGGTTAGACACCGGATGCCGAGGCGGTAGCGGCGATTGTCCGGATTTTGCTGCAGGTATCCTTTGGCGACCATCGTCGAAACAAGATGATGCGCGGTCGGGAAACTAATGCCGAGTTGACTACTGATCTCGGTGACGCTGAGCTCGGTGATCTTGGCCGAAAAAAGATCCAGGATTGACAGCGCCTTGGCGACCGAGGCGATTATCGTTGTCTTTGCCTTGCCGCCGGGTGAGGCATTCCCGCGCTCCTGCCTGTCTGACAATGCCGATCGCTCCTGTCTGTGCGTACGCCGATGCGGTGGTCGGCCTACCGGCCGAGCATGCGCGCCAGTTGCTCACCCTGCCGCTTGCAGAAGTCATGGATAACCCGGACGTCCCAACCGACACAGAAGTCGCGTACGCCAAGCTCGAGCCAAGGCTCTGCCTGCTCGAAACTGCCGATCTCGACGCGCGGCCGGACGCCCATCTTGATTGCTGTGGCGACCATGTACCTTTGGGCCTCGACAATCTCCGGGTCGTCGAACTGCCCGGGCTTGCCGATGCTCATTGAGAAATCGGCCGGGCCAAACTGGACCATGTCGACCCCGGGTATAGCGAGGATAGCAGGTAGGTTGTCGATGGCGCCTTTCTTTTCGATCATCAGCGCGACCACGCCTTCGCGCAGCTGCGCGACGTACTCCGGCGAGCCGGGGCCAAAGATGTAGCCGATGTCACGCCGCATACCGACACCAATCAGGCCTTTGTCCAAAGGGGTTTCGGCGCGGCCGGAGCGAACGCTTTGCACGGCGTCGTCGACGCAACGAATGTCGGTAAACAGCAGATTTTGGATACCCGAGCCAACGGCACGCTGCGCGATGAAGGTCTTGGGCTCCTGGTCGATCTTGATCATCGATGACATATGCGGAAACAGCTCGACGGCGCGGCCGAAGTTCTCCAGGGTGAAGAGGTCCCACGGGGCATATTCGCCGGAAAACTCAATGTAGTCGATGACGCCCGTGTACCCGATGACCTCTGCCATGCCGGGCCAGATGCTGTGTACGTGGGTGCCGATGGTCGGTTGGTTGGCGTTAAGCAGTTCGCGGAGCGCGTTGCGGCGTTTGAACGGCTTAGTCATGGTTGGGCCTCCTCAGGCAGCGGGTGGGGATGCTCTTGCCCAGGCTGATTCACCGTGGGTACGGATTGTTCCCGCTGCGATTGACTCGCGTCACTGGGTTTACGCCCGGCTGTGGCAGCCGGTCAGCGACGGAGTCGGGCCAAGTAAAACCAATATTGATGTCAAGTAACCTGATAGGAGGTGGTGCACGAGATGTCGGTCTGTGAGCGACAGGCAACCGAAGTGTTGGCCGAGTCGATTGTCATCGACGGCTGCGTCTTTCCGCTGCACGGGACTGATTTCCCCGGGTACAAGTACTTGATCGGCAAAGACATCGTCACCGCGATGTTCTTGACGATCCCGTTTGCCGAGCAAGGGCCAGGTGCGGCTTTTCGTTCGATCAGCGGCCTCTGGCGTGAGGCTGATCAGCCGGGTAGCCGACTGACGATCGCCCTCACGCCGGCGGACGTCCGGCAGGCAAAGGCCGCGGGCAAGACCGCGATGATCATCACTTTTCAGAACTGGGAGCCGATCGGCGGCAGCATCGCTGCGCTGCACGGGTTTTACCGGCTTGGCCTGAGGGTGCTGCAGCTTGCCTACAACGAAATGGGTCCAGCGGCAGCCGGGTGCCTCGAGGATTACGGTCTGACCAGCTTTGGCAGGCGCGCGTTGCGGACGATTAACGACCTTGGCATTATCGCTGATCTCTCGCACGTCTGTGATCGCGCGTGCCGCGAGGCGATCGAACTGACGACCAAGCCGATCATTCTCTCCCACGCCAACCCGCGGTCGCGCGCGCCAAACCCGCGCAACAAGCCGGACGACATCATCAAGGGAGTCGCCGCAACCGGCGGAGTGATCGGCCTGTCGGCATGGGGCCCGATCTGCTGGCGAGGGCCTGGCTACCCCCGGCCGACGATCGACGACTTTGTCGGCCATGTCCGCTATGTTGTTGACCTGGTGGGGATCGATCATGTCAGCTTTGGCACGGACACGGTCATCGATGGCTCACCGGACACGCATGACTACTGGGATACCGCGCTGGCCTATCCCGAGGTCGCCGGGGAGTATGCGCGCGAGGTTGGATCATCCTACGAGGTCCGCTATCCGGCTGGGTTTGACGATCAGCGGGGGCTGCCAGCTGTGGTAGCGGGGTTGATCAAGAGCGGTTTCGGCAAGGAGGATGTGGGCAAGTTCTTGGGCGGCAATATCCTGCGGGTGTGGGCCGAGGTTGAGGGACGATAAGAAACAGAGTGGCCCCGGCCCATACTGTGCCGGGGCCACTTCTGCAGTGAGGCTCAGGATTGTCAGACACCAGCCTCCTTCCTATCTGTCATCTCCCAAATAGCTTGAGCACATTCATGATCGCACCTGCGGCCTGAGACGTGCGCTGGAACACCGCTCCGCCGAATGCCACGCCGAAGCAGATCATCATCGCATATATGCCGAAGGTGCTCAGCACGGACACAGCCTTGTTGCCCTTGATCGTAAACAAGAAATACGTGATGCCGCCCAGAGTGCCGAGGACGATGATGATGTTGTCCAAAGCGGTCAGGGGCAGCATGGTTGCCCTGAGCTGGGATAGTACTTGTGCTGAGGGCAAGCCCCGCATCAGCACGCCGGTGCCGATGCCGACCATGAAGGCAACCCCCCACCGGGATAGGTAGCTGAATTTCCTGTTGAATCTGGCGTAGAGCATCAATCCAAGGATGATCGGCACGATGAGCAGCAACCGGTTCTGGTTGATCAATGGCTTGAACGCGGAGTCCCGGATGTTGCCAAACGCCATGGTAATCGAGTGGCCGGCCCCAAGACCAACAAAAACGTGCTCCGCAAACTTGAATAGCTCATTGTCTCCCCATAGGTAGGACAGAATCATGACCGTGGTGATTGCCCCGAGCCAGACGCCGATCGTTGCGTTCATTTCTGATCCCCCCTCTTACGACTCAGGTAGGCCACGTTAGAAATGGCAAGCAAGAGGAGAATGAGCAGATGGGAGAACGTTTGCGCCCCCATGATGGACAACGATAGGCCCGGTCGACCGATCAGTGTCTCGTACTCGGCGCCGCCCTTGGTGTCGTTCATCAGGGCGATGATCTGACCGGCATCAAGATAGGGATAGTGTGACGGGGCCATGGTGCCCGTTACGTTGACGGCAAGCGGGACACCATAGGGTTCGACCAACTGGCGTACCCATCCACCGCCGGCATAGCCTCCGGTTGAGGTCAGGACGCATAGCGCCAGATCGGCGCCGGTTCTGACCTGTTCCATCAGCGGCAATTCCTCAACCGGTGTCCCGTTGTAGTCGGTGGTAAATGTGGCGTGGAAGTCGCGCAGCGATTCGGCAACGGCGCCCTCGCCGCCGGCGCGATAGCCAAGATGCACATAGTCGACGCCGTACACTTTGCCCATCGGCACAGCTACATCGTTGATTGCCTGTTCGGAGTGCATCGTGCCTTCCGGAGTAAATGAGTTGAAGACCACTCTGATCCCGCGTCTCATTAGGTGCGCGAACACGGCAACCGTGGTCCCGTGCAGGTTGGGACGCCAGCCAGCGCTGGTCTCATTGCTCATCAGTACGACCGAATCCACTGGCAGGCCCTCGATGAAGTCATACAGGGCTTGCGGGTTTGCCGTAACAACAAGTGGCACCGGCAGCGGATTGGCCAGAGGAATAACAATCGCCAGAAGCATGATGGTCCTAACCACTCTGGCGTCCATGTGCTGGATGCGCGAGATTACGTCATGAAATGACATCGTCGTCCCTCCTTTGAGCGTGCCGCGAAAATGCGTTCACGGCTAGCCACCGCCGGCCCCGAACTGAGTTCTTTCGAGACCGAGCAGGACCCGGAGACCAAAGGCAATTGAGCCGATTGCACTCGTGACAAGGATCCCTCGTTGCCCGGCCATGTTAGGGATCTTGTTGATCCAGGCAGCAAACTTAGGGATCATCGGTGAAATGGCATCGCCCACAGGAATGTTGGAGAGCATGATGATCACTGCTGCGATAAGAAGGATTGTGGCGCCCGCGTTGCGGGCTGTTATCGCACGTAGCGCGGCAGTAGCGATAAAGAAGATTGTCAGAGCCACTACTGCGACTGACAACGGGGAGTAAACATTCGTGTACAGAAAATCATACGTCGGGGCCTTAGGCCCGCGAAAGATGCCTGTGATTCCAAGGGTGAACATGGCAATCAAACACGCCAAGTTGTGGTACCAGCCTGAGTTTCTCTTGGCGACGCGGACTAGGTGGAAGCGGGCAAGGTTTGCCGCGGCGAGGCCGAGAGCAAAGGCGGCAATGATGATGCTCCACGCCCGGAACTCGCTTCCGACCGTCTTGAAGAGGTCAACATTGAGATACCCCTCCGCGATCATCACCAGGGCGGTAGTCGTGACAATGATGCCGGGGATTGTCTTAGAACCCACAGGTGCTCACCTACTTTCCCCACGTCTCGATGAAGCTGCGGAAGCCGGTGTAGCCAAAGGTGACCGTGATGAGTCCGACCGCCAGAATCACCGCGCAGATCACCTTGCACCAGTCTTGGCCCATCAATGATCCGAGCTGGACCCTTTCTTTGGCGAGGTATGCGCCGCCGGCATAGATCTCTTCACCGATCAGGACGTAGTCGCAAGTAATAACCAGGTAGGGGATTTGGAAGAGCCGCGCGGTACCTCCGATCGAGATCGCGCCTGCGTTGGAGGCCGCCTCCGCGAGCATCATCGTCTCGGCGTACCACGCGCCGATCATCACGTTGGCCGCAGGTTTCTCCCGCTTGAAAATACCAAGTACGCCCGCAGCATAGGCCATCTGGGCGTCGGAGATAAAGCGTACCGTTTCTGGGGTGTATGCGTCCGGTACCCCCGCTCGTGCGAAACCCTCTTTGGCAATTTCCTCTGCCATGGTGTAGACCACCGGATTGCGCATTGTGGCGATCAATTGGACGTTGTAGCGCCCGGCCTGCTCGGCCAGATAGCTTAGAAACTGCAGACCCGCAAGGACCTGGCCTGCTTCCTCGTCGACGATGCCACCCACACCGGGTGAGAAATGGATGGGTCGGCCCATTTCTGTCGCACGGCCCACAGCCTCATCGATTGCCGCTAGCCCAGCGATGGGTCTCATCCAGGGCAGAGGTGCTCCTTGCTGCTGGCGTCGGATCTGATAGTAGATGATCGCACTGAACACAAGCAGAGTCGTCAGGCTGAGTAGCTTGGTGGTGATTATCAATCGTTTTCCCTCCTCTCATGCGTCGAGGCGACTGACAGAAGGATCGTAGGAGTTATGCGGTGGCGTCACCCCCTCCCGAGCAAGCGCAATCAGAGGATCCGGCAAGGAAGGTGAATTGGCGGGTATGGAGTCCGTTGTCTTGCACTAAGCCGGACCAGCATGCGCTGTGATCAGCGTCCGTGGAGCACGGATGGTCGGGTCACGATTGGCCGAGTGACATAGACGGCGCGAGCGCGAAATTGTGGTGACGGGGGCTATGAAATTGGTCTGTCTGCGCCGGAGATTGAATCGTTCGGGCATTAATTTCGGCCACCGTGCATGTCTTCCTTCATTGAGAACAGGTTGGGTTGAGATCGTGATGAGAGATCGTAGTCGCTCATCTCTGCGAAACGACCAGTTAAAAGCGTATTGGGCCAATATTCCATGCGCTGGCCAAAGCGCTATCCGGAAGGATTCTTTTCGAGTATCGAAGAATGAAATTCAACGCATGCGGCAGGAACTGCATCATTATTCAATACCTGCCTGGTGATCCTGCATTGGCTCAACTTCGTGACTACGGCGTCCATCGCGGCAACGCCATCTGGAGGTGGTCCCTGAGCCGGCGCCCCGAGAGGAAGTAAGTTCGTGCCTTGGACATCGTTCACCGGTGGTGATGCCGCCCCGCCCAGGGGGCGGTAGGTTAAGCGGTTGCTCCAGAGGTTCTGGGAGCGAACAAGTGTTGATTGAGGGGGGTAGAACGGTGTACTTCACTGCAGAGCGCAAGAGCATCGAGATCGCAGTCACCGGTGATAGCCTGATCACCCGGCATTTATCGCCATACGCGGAGCCGGATTTCCTAGCCCTGCGTGATCTGATCCGGGGGGCAGACGTCCGGTTTACCAATCTGGAGGTGGTACTCGGCCAAGGCCTAAGGTATCCGGCCGAGTACTGCGGCGGCAACTGGCTTGGTGTGGCGCCGGAGCTTGTAGATGAACTGGCCTGGATGGGATTCAACCTGTTCTCGACCGCCAACAACCACGGCGGCGATTTTGGGACCGAGGGCATTCTCTCAACGTTGCGCGAGATGCAGTCCCGTCGCCTGGTCCACGCCGGCGCCGGCGAAAACCTCACCAGGGCGAGGCAGCCCGCCTACATGGACCTCGATCAAGGGCGCGTGTCGCTGATCGGCATCACCGCGAGTATTCCCCACGGGCATGCCGCCGGAGAGCAGCGCCAGGACATCGTTGGACGGCCGGGCGTCAACCCGCTGCGGCATGAGATCACTTATCACATCACTGCCGCAGCGATGGAATCCCTCAAGCAGATCGCCGGCGAGTCAGGCATCGCTGCAGCGGCCGCGGAGCGGGCGCAGTACCGGGCCGAGAAGCCACCGGTTGAGGGCGAGTACAAGTTCCTTGAGGCCAAGTTCAATGTCTCAGACACGCCGGGCCTGACGAGCAAGCCGGACGCCAAGGACATGGAAGATAGCCTTAAGTGGGTCAGGGACGCCCGGCGGCAGTCAGATTTCTGCTTCGTAAGCGCGCACGCGCATGACGCCCAAATCGAGATCAGCCGGCCGGCCCAGTACATTGAGACCTATTGTCGCGCCTGCATTGACGCTGGCGCCGATGCCGTCTTTGGCCACGGCCCGCACATCCTGCGGGCGATCGAGATCTATAAGGGCAAGCCCATCTTCTACAGCCTGGGTAACTTCATGATGCAGTCGAGCACCATGCAGCACGTCCCGCCCGAGATGTACGCCAAATACGATCTCGACCCGTTCAAAGCCACCTTGGCCGACGTCTGGGATGCGCGCCTTGGCCGTGAGCTCATCCGGCAAAAACGCATTTACTACGAGTCCGTCCTCGCCCGGGTGTCGATTCAAGCTGGCGCTTTGGCGGCGATCAAGCTATATCCACTGCACCTTGGTACCGAAACCGCGCGGCCCCAACAAGGGCGGCCAATCCTGGCCCGCGGCGAAATGGCAACCAAGATCCTGCAAGACCTGCAGCGGCTCTCGGCCCCGTATGGGACGACAATCGTGATCGACGGTGAGGTCGGGACGGTCAGTCTGGGCCAGGCGTAAGTCGCCGGCTGGACCCGATAACGTAACGAGGCACGTGACCTGCTAACGTGGGGGGGTATCCGGTGTTTAAATTCGCTGTAGCTGGCATCTCGCACGAGACCAACACTTACTGCAAAGAGCCGACGCAAATCACTGACTTCAAGATCATGCGGGGGCAGGAGATCCTGGACACATTCCGCGGTGTCAGGTTCTACATCGGCGGGATGATCGACGCCGCCAGGGAGCTCGAGGCAACCCTCGTGCCCGTCTACTTTGCGCAGGCCACTCCATCAGGCACGATCGCCCGCGGCGCATACGATTCGATGGCTGCCGAGTTGCTCGATGGGATCAAGCAGGCGATGCCGTTGGACGGAGTTGCCCTGGCCTTGCACGGCGCCGGTGTCGTCGAAGGCCTGCCTGACCTGGAGGGCCACTTGTGCTCTGCAGTGCGGCAAATCGTAGGACCAAACGCCAAGATCGTCGTCACCCTGGACCTGCACGGCAACATCTCGCAGATGATGGCTGATGCGATTGACATGTGTTTTGGGGTCCACTTCTACCCGCATACAGATAGCTATGAACGCGGCCATGAAGCGGTCCACGCCATCGCACGGCTTCTCGCGGGTACCTTTGTGCCTGTCATCCATGTCGAGCGCATTCCCGCGATCATCACTGCCGCGACGACAAACATGTACCCGGCCAACGCTGTTAACGAGCTCTGCTGGGAGATGGAAAAGAGACCTGGGATCCTCGACTGCACATTCTTCCACGGCTTTGCCCGCTCCGACATCCCCAATCAGGGCGCACAGGTCATTGTGACCGCCCAGCAAGACCCAGAGTTGGCCAAGGCGACTGCCAAGGAAGTCGCTCGCTGGGTATGGGCACACCGCGCGGACTTCTTGCCGGATCTCCGCACGGCCGAGGAGGCAATTGCCGAAGCTTTGGCGGTTGAGGGTGGGCCCGTGGTAATTAATGAGCCATCCGACAACGCAGGTGGTGGCGCACCGAGCGATGGTACCCACCTGTTACGGGCGATGATCGAAGCCAAACTTGAGAATGCGTGCTTTGGCTTCATCCACGATCCTGCGGTGGTCGAGCAGGTGCATGCGGCAGGCGTCGGAACCACCGTGCGCGTATCACTTGGCGGCAAGTACGACAACTTGCATGGGGAACCGCTGGACATCGACGTGTACGTCAAGTGCTTGACCGACGGACGGTACGTCAACCAGGGCCCGATGTCCAAAGGTCTCAAGGTTGACCTTGGCAAGATGGCCAGGCTGCAGATCGGCGGCATCGACATCCTGGTGTCGACCGTGCGGACGCAAACGCTGGGTCCCGAGGCGTTCTACCTGCACGGCATCGACGTAAACCAGTACAAGATCGTCGGTCTCAAGTCAATTCAGCACTTCCGTGCTGCTTTCCAGCCGATCGCCAAGGCGATCATCACTGCCGATACACCAGGTCTGACGACCCGCAACGTAACCTACTATCCACGCACGCACACACCACGGCCAATTTGGCCGTTGGACGAAGAGGCCTGCTACAAGGGTTAGACGGTCCGCGGATAAGGCCGCCGGGGTCTGGTTGGGTCCAGCGCCCCGGCGGTCTTCTTGTGTGAGTGCATTGGTTTTAGCTTGACGGACTACTTCCGCCAGTTGCGTCCGATTGGGAAAGCATCCGCCGGGATGTACTTGTAGTCGAGCACGCTCAGGTCCACCGGACCCATACCAGGCGCCTCGACCTCCAGTATCTCGCCGGCGATGGTTTCGTAGTACGCACGGAAGTGCACCCGCGAGCGCAGCACCATAATGTCGAGCTTGTCAAAGTCGACGCCGAAGTGGCGGAAACCCGCATCGTCGCGGACCTGGTGGTTGAAACTGGTGACGATGATCTGGTTGCCGTTGCCGAGGTCAAGGACTGCGGATGGCCCGCAGAGGTTTTTGCCGCCAGTGCCCATGGGCCCCGTGGCGATGTAGTCGCCGTCGCCGAGCCATGCGACGGTACCGGTTACCGCGAGCGGCTCGCCGGAAGCCTGGCCCCAGCCGCCGAGGGCAAGCGAGACCTTGGCGCCGAGCCCTGCCTGCTCAAGCTTATTGACCGCGTCACGATCATGCATGGTGGCGAGGCCGACGTTGCGCGCACCGCGGTTGAGCAGCTCGCGCATGACCAAGGTGTTGTCGCCGGTGCGGTCGGAGCCGTCGCCAAGCACGACCGGACGTATTCCCTTGCTTACCAGGTCGATTGCCTTATCGGCTGCCTCGGCCGCGTTCAGCACCTTCTTGTGGGCCAGGGTCTCCCGCAATTCCCACATCAGGGCTGAGATGTCGCGCGCGACGGTCTCTGCGAGGAGCTTGTTGTTGTTGGTGAGGACGATGACCGAAGCTCCAGCGTCCGGGACGTCCGCATAGGGAAAGCCCGGCATGATCGAGACGTAGTGGACGTCCTTGTCCCGTAGCCGCCATTCGTCAGCCCGGGAGCGAAAGACAGTCATGGGCGCCGCTTTGGTCCATTGACGGACCGCGGGTGAGATTATCCCCGGTTTTTGGATTGCCATGGTGGGCTTGAATTCGCCCTTCAGAGTGGCGATCATGCATTCAGCCGCTGCCAGCCCGGTTTCCATTGTGTCGGTGTGCGGGAACTCCATGCAGGCAAAGACCCCGTCTGCCACATCGGTCAACTCTTGGTCTTCGTTTGCATGCAGGTCCAGCGTGACGAAGATCGGAATGTCGCCGACCACGGCGCGAACCCGGCGAACGATCTCCGCCTCGGGTTTGGGATACTCACGGACCGCCATTCCGCCGTGCAGAGCCAGCAACACTCCGTCAAGCTTGCCCGCGTCCCTGAAGCCGTCGGCCAGGGCATTGGCATACTTGTCAAACGCATCGCCTGTCACCCAGCCAAACACGCCCGTGCCCGCGCCGACCGAACCGACCATCGATGCGCCATGCCGTTCAAGCCCGGTGATGAAGCCGCACACGTAATTGCGAACACCGCGGTTCTTCTCGATTAGGTCGTCTCCATAGGCAACGCCTGAGGTCTCGAAGTCTTCGATTGTCGTCAGTTTGTCGAGGAAGGTGTGTGTCTCATGCGAGAAACTGCCGATGCCAATCCGGAACATGCTCATCACCTCAGATCAGATTGTGGTTTAAGCCGTGCTCACGCTGCCCTAGCGCGTCTTGCCCCTGCCTGCCACCGGCCAGACGACCTCCACCTTGCCGTCGCGGATACCGTACACCTCGTCATGCAGGTGGACGGTCGTATCGGCGTAGCCGGCGATCCACTCGAGCTTGTCGCCGACACGCAGTGACGATGGAGCCGCCAGCCGTACTGTGCCGTGCTCGGCGGACAATCCGATGGCCACCGGTGCCAGGCCGATCGGCTGCGGGTTGGACACGTCGATGCTCATCGCCTTTTTGCCCGCGTCGGTTGTCACGATCGTGGGCGATGGACGGCTGGTTACGGTGCTGAGAATCGTCAGCGCGGGCTCGGTGTTGACGCCGAGATCCATGTAAAAGGTGTCGTTAAAGACGATGCCGCCCGCCTGGATCTCTGTGACCCCGGGGATCAGCGAACTGTGCTCCTGCGTGCCCGTGCCACCGCAGCTAACGATCTCTACCGGCAGCCCGTTGGCCCGGCATAGTTCGGCCGTCGCAACGAGGAGACCGACCGCCTTGATAATCGCCGTTTTGCGCTGGTCCGCATCCGGGATGTGGCGGGTGTGCCCCTCCCAGCCCATCAGGCCCTTGTACTCCAGCCCAGGGGCGGCGGCAATCTGCCGCGAGAGCACCAGTGCCGGCTCGCCCGGCTGCACGCCCGCCCGCCCGTTGCCGCTAACGTCGACCTCAACGACAACCGGGATCGTCGTACCCGCAGCCTGTGCGGCACCGGAGAGCTCAAGGACGTTGTCGGCACAGTCGGCGGCGACAATCACCGGCGTCCTGCGGCATAGGGCCGCCAACCGTCGCGTTTTGATCGGGCCCACGATCTGGTTGCCAACCATGAGGCCGGTGACGCCCGCAGCGGCCATTACCTCGGCCTCGCCAAGTTTGGCGCAGATAATGCCTAAGGCTCCCGCCGCCAGCTCAAGGTGAGCGATCGCGGGCATCTTGTGTCCCTTTGAGTGTGGTCGCCAGCCGACGCCACGGCCGCTAAAGAATGCCGCCGTCGCCTTGATGTTGCGCTCGAGACGATCCAGGTCGATGAGCAGGGCAGGGGTATCCAGGTCTTGCTTGCGTACGCCGATTACCAAAGATTCCACGCGATCATCCTCCATGTTTCAGCCGATCGGTCAAGTCTGGCCGTCGGCAAACGTTTCGGCATCCTCTGTCGCCGCCCTTCCTCGGCAAGCCTGAGCGAGGGGGGAGTTAGGGGGGGGCCGCGGCTGTCGCCGAGGCGGTCGAGCAGGATGCGGCTGGCAGCCACACGAAGCTCTGCGCATGACATATGACGACCTGCCCGCGCGGCAGCCACGAATCCCGTACCAACGCCTGACCGATGCCGGCAAGCTCCGGCGCCTGCGCCAAATCGCGGTAGATGCAGTGGCTCAATACGACCTGCCGGGCCCGCGCATCGACTACTTTGGCTGGGCCACCAACCTGATGTACAAAATCACGACCGGGACCGGGGAGCGGTTTATGCTGCGGCTTGCCTCACCCGGTTGGCGTACATTGGACGACCTGCGCTCCGAGGCCCAATGGGTCAATGCGCTGGCACGCGATACCCGGATCCCGGTCCCCGGCGTGGTCCCGACTCGGCACGGTGAGCTTGTCCAGACGATCGGCCACCCTGGCGTGCCTGAGGACCGCAACATCACCCTTATGACCTGGGTGCCTGGCCGGCTTCTCGCGCATAACCTATCCGAAACCAACCTGGCAAAGATGGGCGAGCTCTTTGCCGCCATGCACGACCACGGCGCACGCTGGGTGCCCCCGCCTGGATTTACCACGCGGCGGTTTGAGCACTGGCTCTCGCGGGGCGAGGAATGTCTGATCGTCGAGCAGCCGGAGATGCCTGTGGCGACGCCGACCTCCCCTGCCGTGCAGGCCCTGCCGCAGCCAGTTCGAACGTTGCTCGACCGCCTGCATGTGCATGTTGAGGATGCGTACGCCGCAGTCGACCGGACGGACCTCCGGGTGATCCACTGCGACCTCTGGCATGAAAACATCAAGGTCCATCGCGGCGTCCTGCGTCCCTTTGACTTTGAGGACACCGTCTGGGGATTTCGCGCTCACGATATCGCCATGGCGATGTTGGACCTCCTGGAGACAACCGGCGAGGAGCGCTACGAGCAGTTGCTGGCTGCCTTCCGGCAAGGCTACGAGTCTGGCATGACCTGGCCGCTCGACCCGATCGAGCCATTCCAGATCGGCCGCCTCTTGTGGAAGCTCAACTGGTTTGCCCGCCGCAGGCCGCAACGCCTGAGCGGGGTGATTGACCAGCACCTTGTCCTGCTCCAGCATTATCTATCGACGGGCCGGGTCATGTGCCCGCCCGTGCTCTGATCCCGCACTTACGCACCAAGATTGGGAGGCCATGCTGATGACCTTTGATGGCAAGGTTGTGTTTGTGACCGGGGGTGGCTCAGGCATCGGCCAGAGCGCATGTATGGAGTTTGCCCGCGCGGGTGCCAAAGTGAGTTTCGTCGATTGGCAGGCGGCCGGCCTTGCCGAAACCGCTCGTCGCCTCGACGAAATCGGCGGCCCGTATCTGGCGATGGAGGGCAACGTGGCGAGCTCCGATGATGTCGCGCGCTGCGTGGGTGCCGTGCTGGAGAGGTTTGGCCAGATTGACATCCTGGTCAACAACGCCGGCGTGATTGTGCCCGGCGGTGTGCTGGAGCTCAGCGAAGACGACGTTGACCACATGCTGGATGTCAACTTCAAAGGCGTGTTTCTCTACTGCAAGGCGGTCCTACCGCAGATGATTGCCCGGGGCGGTGGCAAGATCATCAACGTTTCTTCGATGTCGGCGGAGCGTGGACTGCGTAAGCGAGCGGTGTACTGCGCCTCCAAGGCCGCTGTGTCGCTATTGACCAAGGCGATGGCCCTCGACCATGCGGCGGACCACATCAACATCAACGCGGTGTGCCCGGGTTCTGTCGAAACAGGGCTGACGCGGATGACTTTTGCCGATCCCGTACTGCGGGCCCAGAAGGAAGCGGGCATCCCCTGGGGACGATTTGCGCAACCGGACGAGATCGCTTCGGTGATCCTCTTTCTGGCCTCCGAGGGCGCCAGCTACATCACGGGCGCCGAGTTCTTTGTCGATGGGGGACTAACGGCCCAGTAAGGGGGCACTCAACGTGAAGGCGCCGAGGCTTCCCATAATGCTGCTGGTCAAGGCGGCGGTTGATGGCGACGGCACGCCGCTTGCCGATGCCGATTGCATCGTCCTTGCTGGGGGTGTGGTCGCTGCGGTCGGGCTGCGGGGAGAGCTTGCGGCCCGCTACCCGGATGCGGAGCGGATTGACTTCGGTAATTGCCACGTGCTGCCCGGGCTGGTCAATGCGCATGATCACGTGGCGTTCCGGCGTAGCCCGCTGCCGTTGGCCGATCATTTTGCTCTGCCGGTCGACCTCCAGATGTCGTTTATGATAGCTGCCGGGACGCGCTCGCTGGCCGAAGGGGTAACCACGGCGAGGGACATGGGCGCTCCGGGCGACCTCGACAGACGCTTCGCGGCTGTAGCGTCGCAAGGTGCCAGTGCCGGTCCTGCGATCGTCTCCTGCATAAAGGCAATCACGGTACCGGGCGGCCCAGGTGCGGCGCTTTCGATCGCCGTTGCCGACCCGGCTGATGCCCGCCTTGCTGCCTACCAACTTGCCGGGCGTGGGGCTGCTTTCATCAAGGTGTTTGCGTCGACCGACGGCAGCAGCGCCAGTCAGCCGGCGCTCAGCCCCGAGATGCTGCGGAGCATCTGTCTGGCGGCTAAGTCGCTTGGCCTGCCTGTGGTCGCCCACGCGACAACGCGCGCGTCCGTTGCCGCATGTCTTGCGGCCGGTGTAAGCTGCATCGAGCACGGCGTGGGCATTGATGACGCGCTGGCAAGGCAGATGGCGGACCTCGGCACCTGGCTTGTTCCGACGCTCAGCGGTTTTCGTGTCATTGCGCTCGAAGGCGCTCGGTGGGGCAGACCGCCGCATGTGGTGGCCTACTTTGCTGCGACGCTGGAGGCGCACCGGCGGGCCTTTGAGCATGCTCTTGCGGCCGGTGTGCGGTTGGCGGTTGGGACCGACAGCCTGGGAACCATGGCGCTGGAGATCGCGTCAATGCATGAGTACGGCGCTGGTCCTGCGCAGATTGTCGGGGCGGCGGTTGCCGGTGGCGCCGAACTGCTCGGTCGCGGCGGCCGCACGGGCAGGTTGACAGGTGGCGGCCCAGCCGATCTCGTGTTGGTCGACGGGGACCCGCTTGTAACGCCAGCGGCGCTTGCCCGTCCCGTTGTCACTATCCGCGGTGGTGCTCTCTACCGCACCAGCGATCTCACAGCGTTGCTCCCAAGTCTCTAGAAAGGTCAGGTGGGTGAGATGATCACGATTAAGCCGCGTGCGATGGAGCCGGTTTCCGCAGAGTTGCTGGGTAGGTTGGCTAAGATAGTGCCCGCGACGTTGGGACACCTGCAGACATTTGGCTTTGTTGACTCGGCCATCCGGCCGCTCTCGGGCAGCGCCGTCCTTCGCATCCTTGGCCGTGCGGTCACCGTGCGCAGCTATGGTACTGACGGAGCTGTGGTGCACGCCGCCATCGACATCTGCATGCCCGGCGACGTTCTGGTCATCGACCGGGGTGGTGACACGCGGTGCGCGTGCTGGGGCGAGATGACCTCGCTCGCCGCCAAGGTCAAGGGCATTGCGGCGACGATCATCGACGGGGCGGCAACGGATATCGCCGAGATCCTGGCCATGGGCTACCCCGTCTATGCGCGGGCGATTTCGGCCTTTACTTCGGTCGCCAAAGCAGAGCAGGGAGATATCAACGTTGACATCTCCTGCGGAGGAGTACCGGTAAGGCCCGGCGACGTGATCCTGGCCGACGAGAACGGCATTGTTGTCGTGGCCCCGGACGCGATAGCGGCGATCCTTGAGGTTGCGGAGCCCCGCCAGCAGCGCGAAGTCTGGCTGCGCGGGGAGTTGCTTGCCGGACGTCCGCTAAGTGAGTTGTCCGGTGCGGCGGCCAAACTCAAGGGATTCGTGCGCGAGTGACGGGACCAAGCGCCTTGGATAATGGGCCGACGGCTACTTCGCGTGGGTTGATGGCTTGGCCGGCGGGATTTCGCCAGCTGGTCATCTACTCGATCTTTTCTTTCCTGGCCGGCCAGGCCTTTGTTAGCTTTCTGACGCCTCATCTGAGGGAGAGCGGCATCCCGGTCCAGGTCATTGGCGTCTACTTTGGGGCCGTCGGTGCAATCGGAGTCCTGGGCGCCATGCTGGGAGGCTGGATTGCGGACGCCCACGGCCGTCGCGCGGTCTTGCTCCTCGCCGACATCGTCCGTCTTGGCGGATGGAGTCTCCTCGTGTTGATGCCGACTCGCGCGACTCTGGTCGCAGCGGCGGCGCTGATGGGCACTGGATGGGCTGCCGGCAGCGCGTACATGGCTCTGACCGCCGAGTTGGCACCGCCCGGTCGCCGTGCCTCTGCCTATGCCGTGACGACCATGTTGGAGAGCGCGATGGGCATGGTCGTCCCAGTCATCATTGGCTTTGCCGCGGATCGGATCGGCCTGCGCGCAGCACTCGCCGTCGCTCTGATCCCCGCTGCGCTGACCATCTGGCGCGTCCGCTATCTGCCGGAAACCAAGCGCCGCCACAACACGGCGGCCGGTACCTCCGGGGAGGACGTCGTCTCCTTGACTCGCCCCTCACCATGGGCAGGGTTACGCTTTGCCCTGTCCAGCGAGGGGCGCGGTGTCTTGCTGATGGGCGTGATCTGGTGGTTGACGATGTTCCAGTTTAGCATCATCGGTCCCGCGCGCCCGCTATACGTGGTTGATCGTTTTGGGGTGTCCTGGTCTGGTTTTGGGCTGATTACCACTTTCAGCGCCCTCGGTAGCGTCGTCGGGCCGATGATCGGCGGCCGAATCGCCGACCGCGTTGGGTACGCCCGGCTGATGGCGGCTTGCCTTGGTGGCAGTGGGTTGATCGGGCTGGCGATTCCGCTTGCGCCAACGCCGGTGATCTATGCGGTGCTGCTGATGTTGGCCAACCTTGTGGGATGGACCGCTGCTCCGTGCTGGGGCGCGGTGAGCGCTGCAAGCTCTCCCAGGGAGGTCCGGGGATCGATCGGAGGTCTTTTTGCCGCACTGCGTGCCTTTGGTGGAGCCGTCGGCGGCGTGGTCGTCGGATTTTTATACGCTCGATGGATCGCGGGTCCCCAATACCTGTTTGCCACGATCGACCTCTTGATTGTCGTCCTCGTGCTTTGGGCGCGCAGGAAGGGCTGGGCGGGCTTTGGCTCGCAAGGGTGGACTTAGGGACTGACCGTCCATGGGGCAGCGGATCGACCGATTTGATAGGCGTGGCGTGTTGATAGCCTAAGCAAACGCCCGCGCCATCTCCCGGGATAAGCCTTCGATCTCGTCGCGGCGCTCGAGGTTGACCAGCAACCTCTCCGGTATCGCCGGGGCGCCGCACGCAGCACCGAGGATCGCGCCACATATCGATCCGGTGCTATCGCTGTCACCGGAGTGGTTAACGGCAAGGAATAGGGCGGCGGTGAAATCAGAGTCACAACGCAGCGCGGCATAGAGCGCGATGGCCAGTGCCTCGTCTCCAGTCCAACCCTCGCCTAGCTCAGTAAACGCCTCGGCTGGTCCGACTTTGGCATTCGCCAATCGGCAAGCGGCTTCGATCAGCCGACGGGTCGTCGCGTCGAGCGGCGTCACCGCAGTCAGGTCGCGCACGGCGTCGTCGAGGACGACGCCAGCGGCCAGCTCACTGATCAGGGCCGCCAAAAAGCCAGCGGGAGTGTAACCGCCGGGATGGCCGTGCGTGATTGCCGCTGAAGCCTCGCCCAATCGATAGGCCAGCTGTGGTCGACCGGGCAGGGCAAGTCCAACCGGCGCAACGCGCATTACCCCGCCGCAACCCTTGCTGTCGTTGATTGGATCGGCGACCGATCCCATGCGCCCCGAGCCGAGCGCCGACATGCAGGTCCTGCCCGGGCCACGGCGCTCCGCGGGGTCAGACTGGCTGGCGTGCCACAAGAGGTACTGCTGATAGATGTTGGCGGCTACAGCTGCAACGTCGCCCGCCTGGACGGCCATAACGCTATCAAGCAGGCCTTTGGCCGTTGCGATTGTCATCTGCGTGTCGTCGGTAATCCAGCCGACTGAGCCTGGATAGTCGGTAATGCCATCCGGGCCGTAGATGCGGCGTATCTCATTCTCTTTGAGGAATTCGACCGGCTCACCCAAGGCATCACCGACTGCGACGCCGAGCATGCAACCGCGTAGGACCTCGATCGGTGAACGCGCAATGACGTGCTGCACTGGACATCACCCTCCAGCCGAGATGCGACGCAAAACAGACCAACTCAGGGTACCTGAGGTGGTCTGGGTGCTGCGTTGGTTAAATGGCGAGCTAGACTCTAATCAGAGACCAGCGATCATGCTTGCTGCAGGACTGGGTCGCAGTGACGGCGACACCGTTGCGGGTGCGCTCATTGCAGGTAGCGCGAGCCGATGGCGACTCGACATCAATGGCGCGTCCGTTGAGGACGACTTGGCGGGTGCCACTCCAGTGGCGGCAGGTAGCGCATTTCTTTTCGGCACCGGCAACTTGGAAGGACATGAGTGTTCCCTCTTCTCCAGAGCTGAAGCGCGTCGGGGCGCTTCTTGGGCAACATGCTCAATTATCCACCGCTTGCCTCAATACCTTCTGAAACCACGGCGAGAATTAGATGTATCCCTGCATAGTTTGTTGAAGTACTAGGAGTAACGCCAGAACACCAAAATGCGGGTTAATTCCAGAAGGAGGCAGCATGGCATGGAAGTCGACGAATTACGCCGCCGGTTGAGCCTCCTTGAGCATGAGCGCCCCGGCGTCATGACCTTGCGTGACAAGGATACCGGTGAGGCACTGGCACGCTGTACGCCAGGCACGGTGATGGAGCTCCTAATCAAGGTGCTCTGCGATGATCCTGTTGACGTTGGCCACGCACATTGGCTATGGCAGTATCTAGAGAGCGCCGCCCCGCTTGCGGAGGCAGGCCCTGTTTTTGAGTCCCTCCGCCGCCTGGCTCAAGGAATCGGCGGCAAATCAGTCCAGGAGATTGCCCGCGAGCACTTGCGGGAGTCTGAACTGGTTCTCGAACGGCGACGCGGACGGCAGGCTTAGGCGCAGACTCAATGCCGCAGTCCGAGACGGTCGGCGGGTAGCATTGAGGGGACATAGGCCCTGGAATTCACTCCTTCCGCTGTCCCACTTCCCGCCCCAGCATCGCCACCGACGCAATTACCATCGCCACTCCAGCCAGACCCTGAGCCGACAGGCGCTCGCCAAACACAACGGCCCCAATCATCGTCGCCCCGACCGGCTCAACCGACGCGATGATCGCCGCCCGGCTCGATTCCACGCGCTGTAGTCCACCCGTGTAGAGCAGGTATGGCGCGACCGTTGTGCAGATCGCCATCGCGATCGACCATGCCAGGAGCGGCGGTGCTGAAACCACCGCTCGCGCAACGGCACCAAGATCGGCCAGTGCCGCAACCCCCAGACTGGCAAATATGAACGTATAGGCGGTGATCGTCAACGGCGAGTAGCCGCGATTGATCGCGTAACGGCCAAAGATGCTGTAGAGAGCGTAGCCAAGTCCCGCGCCAAGGCCGGTGAGCACACCGCGAGGGCTGAGCTGGGCGACAGTCCCTGTGCTCGCGCCGGTCGCCAGCACGCAACCGGCAAAAGCCAGGCCCAGGGCGATCAGTTTGCGTTTGGTTGGGCGTTCGCCAAAGAGGACGAGCGACAGCACCATCACGATGGCCGGGGCGGTGTAGAGCAGCACCGCCGCAACCGATAGGGAAGTCAAGGTGATGGTCAGGAAGTAGCAGTAGTTGAAGAAGACAATGCTGGCAATACCTGTCCCGGCAAAACACCAGAGGTCACGGGGGCGCACGCGCAGGGCTGCCGGTCGGCGGACGAGGATCAGGCCAACAAGCAGCACGGCGGTGATCGTCGTCCTGACTGCGACGACGGCCATGGTGTCAAGGGCGTATAGCGCGAGCTTGCGCACAAAGATGCCCATGGTCGCCCAGAGCAGTGCCGCCGCGACGATTGACGCGACCGCGAGCACATTTGCCCTGTCGCCGCGCGATGGGGTGCGCAACCGCTCCTGCCTCCATCCGTCCCTGTTCCCGGACGCTGGTCTGCTGGCCAGCCGGTCATCATGACAGCATTAATCAGGCTGCTGCGTCAGGTTCGGTGCCCGCTCGGGCGAGTCCTGGGTGAGTGCGGCTGGTACGCGATGCTACGGCAGCTTGAGGACCTCGGCCGGCAGGTGTGGCAAGAGCGGGAGCGGCACCACCGAGCGGGGCCGCTCCCGCTGCTACGTCTAACGGTTACTTCACGGCAAACAGCTCGTGCGAGCTGACGTTGAGGATCTCCGCCTTGCCGTCATTGCCCATGCATACGCAATCCTCGACGCGGACGCCAAACTTGCCGGGGATGTAGATGCCCGGCTCAACGCTAAAGCACATACCGGGCTCGATTATCTGCCGGTTGCCCTCGACCATGTACGGGTGCTCGTGCCCGTCAAGGCCAATGCCGTGGCCCGTGCGGTGGATGAAGTACTGCCCGTAACCAGCATCGGTGATGATCTTGCGGGCGATCCGATCGAGATCCTGGCAAGCCATCCCGGTCCGGACGGTGGTCGCGGCGGTTTCCTGGGCACGGCGCACGACGTCGTACACCTGCCGGTATTCGGCGGGCGGGGTGCCCACAAAGACCGAGCGGGTGACGTCCGATTTGTAGTTGCCGATGTAGCCGCCAAAGTCCATCCAGACGGCCTCGCCCTGGGCGATGACGCGGTCACCTGGGCTGTGGTGCGGCGATGCGCTGTTGGCGCCACTGGCAAGGATGCAGCTGGGCTGCTCGAGCCCTGCCTCTTGGCCCAGCGCGATGACCGCGTTGGCGACCTGCGCCTCGGTGCGGCCGGCGTACTGGAGGCCGCGCAGCCCTTCGGCGACCACGTCCGCGGCCCGGCCGGTCAGGCGCATGTACTCGACCTCCGGCGGTGACTTACGTACGCGTAGGCCGGTGATTATCGGCGATGCGTTGTTGACCTTGGCGCCGGCAAACTGCTCCTGCAACGCAAGGAGATACCAGGCCCAGGTCTGCTCCGAGACGCCAAAGGACGCCACGTTGCCCTTGACGCTGGCTCGAACCTTGGCAAAGGCGCTCTCGGTTTCTTGCCACGGAATGACCTCAAACAACCCGCCGGTCTTGGTTGCCGCCTTCATCGCTTCGAGCGTCGGCGCCACGATAAAGGGTGCCCCGTCCGCCGGGATAACCAGCAGGGTTGCCCGGTCGCTCTGCTTATGCACGTAGCCGCATAGATAGGTCATGTCGGACGAAGCGCTCACGATGACAACGTCCATGCCCTCGGCCCTAGCCGCCTTTTGCACCGCGGCGCAACGCGCCAGGTAGTCCATCTTGATATCTGCCAAGCCTGATCGACCTCCCCTTGCCCCGTCGGCTGCTAGCGGACGGCGGCCTTTTGCTGCTGGACGTACTGCTTTATCTCTTCCATGATGCCGCGCGCGTCAAAGACCGTGCCGCCGCGGATTGTCCACCGGACACCGCCGCCCTTGACCTTGGTCACCCGATCCTCGAGGTAACGCTCCATGCCCATGCCGTACATCAGCTTGAAGTTGCCGATCGGGTTGCCGTCGACGATCGCAAGGTCGGCCGGCGCACCGACCTGCACGCCGCGTACCTGCTCGTCCAAACCAAGCAGTGCCGCCGAGTTGGTCGTGGCCATCTTGATGATGTCGAGGCCGTGGAAACCCGCCTCTTGTAGCATCTCCAGCTCCCGGATCAGGCTGAACCCATAGAGGGTGTACAGATAGCCGGCGTCGGCGCCGGCGACGATCGTGCCACCCTCCTCGAAGAAGGTGCGCAGGTACTTCATCCAGATCTGGTATTTTTGCTTCCAGGCCACGTCGTCCGAGGTCCGCCAATCAAAGTGGAACGATGCGTGCACCCCCGGCGTCGGCGCCCAGAACTTGAGCATCGCTGGTGTCGTGTACTCGTCAAACCAGGCCTGGCGCTGGGCGCGCATGATGTCCCGGTTGGGCTCATAGACGACCATTGTCGGGCTCCAGACGGTCTGGTTGGTGATCATGATGTCGAGGACGTCAAGCACGCGATCCGGGTAGCGGTCGGCCTCGATCCAGTTGCAGCCTGATTGGCGAAACCGCAACAGCTCATCCATCTCGTTGTAGTCCTGCGGGAAGCTCTGGACGCCAGGGATGGCCGCCTCGGGGATGCCGTAGGTGTGCTCGATCGAGCGCACGCCCGCGTTGGACGCCATGACCGCGTCGGTTTCGCCGTCCAGGCCGAGGTGGATCGCAACGCCGGCCTTCATGCCCAGGCGGTTGGCCTCATCGCACACCGTCTCCAGCACGGATGGCTCACAGCCAAACATCTTGATCCCGTCGGCGCCGAGTTGCTGGCACGTGCCCACCTGAGCGCGGATCTGTGCCTCGGTCATGCGGCCCTCACGCGGGAAGCGGTGGTTGACGACCAGCCGAGGGATTGGCAGCTCGGGCCGCTGGGCGGCGAGCGCACGGTGTTGGTAGATGGCCGGCTCCGAGCCGCCCATCGTCCTGATCGAGGTCACGCCGTGGCCAAGCCACAGGCGGTACGCGTACTCCCAGTCAAACGGCGGTGATGCGCCCGGCGTCGCGGGCACGTGGACGTGGCTGTCGATCAGCCCGGGCAGGACGTACATGCCCTTGGCGTCAATGACGCGGTCGCCCTGCGGTCGCTGCCAGTCCTTTGGATACCGGTTGAGGGAGACCGCATCAACCCGGTTGATGCTCGCGATCACGCCCTGCTCGACCACGATGTCGACTGGTCCTTCCGGAGGGGTACCACGGCCGCTCACGATGTGGGCGTCGCGGATGACCAGACGCGGGTACAGCTTGCCTGCGCCGGCCTCGAGATCCATTGGCATCTGCATCGTCCTCCAATCAAGACTTGCCGGCCCCGGCGGGCAATCAACGCGCAATCGGCCGGCGGGACGGCTGGCGTTCATGCCTTCATTTGTGGCAAAGCGGTTTCCTTTGTGCGACGGCACAAGCCGGCTCGGGTTGCGCTGTGCGATGGCTCCACGTCTGCCGCGTGCATCGGACCGTTAATCGTCAAACCGCTTGACCCGGGTGTGACAATACGGCTGCTTGCCGGTATGCGCGTAGTAGTCCTGGTGGTACTCCTCGGCCGGCCAAAAGACCGTTGCCGGGCGCACTGCCGTCGCGACGCGCAGCCCTTTGCCCTTGAGGATGGCGATCAGCTCCCGGGCGATCTGCTGTTGCTCTTGCGATGTGTAGAAAACCGCGGACTCGTACTGCTCGCCGAGATCGGGCCCTTGGCCACCTACCTGGGTCGGGTCGTGGATCTCAAAGAAGAGCTTGGCCAGCGTCCGGTAGCTGACTACTGTCGGATCAAAGATCACCTCGACGGCCTCGAGGTGGCCGGTCGTGCCGTTGCAGACCTGCCGGTAGGTCGGGCGGGGCGCGCTGCCACCGGTATATCCGGACGTTACCGAAAAGACGCCAGGCACCGGCACGAAGTGATGCTCGACGCCCCAGAAGCACCCGCCGGCGAAGATTGCACGTTCGAGGCGCTCGGCCGGGACAAAGTCGAGCGAAATGGAGTTGACGCAGTGGCGCACGTTCTTATCGGTCAACCGCTCGCCCGTGAAGACATGGCCGAGGTGGGCACCGCAATTGGCACAGGTGATTTCGGTACGCCTGCCGTCCGCGTCCGTCTCGCGCTTGACCGCGCCGGGGATCTCATCGTCAAAGCTGGGCCAACCGCAATGCGACCGGAATTTGTCCTCTGACCGGTAAAGCCCGGCGCCACAACGGCGGCAGGTGTACAGTCCTGCCAGGAAGTGATCGTTGTAGGCGCCGGTAAACGGCGGCTCCGTGCCCTTGTGGACGATGACCCGGGCCTCGGCCGGGGTGAGTTCGCGCATGGTCTTGTTCACGTCAATCGCCTCCCTGTAACTTGTTGCTCGGCGTTGGAATTCCGCCGTGCGTTGTGATTACCTTCGAAACCACCCCGCCAGGATTGTGGAAAGCCCTCCCGCCGCTAGCGCAGGATACTCCTTGCACCCACCGAAGGTTGGCGCGCCAAATCAATCAAGCGGAGGGAGTGAGGTAATTGGATCTGAAAATCAGTGTAGCGGAACTGCGTGCGCGCCGCGCGCGCGTCCTGCGCGAGGCAAACGCCGAGGGATGCGGCGCGATGGTGCTGTTTAGCACGACTTCGATCTTCTATCTGACCGGCTTTGTCTTCATCCCAACTGAGCGCCCCGCGTGCCTGGTGCTATGTGGCAACAACGAGTCGTTTCTGTTTGTCCCGCACCTGGAGATCGAACACGGCAAAGAAGCTGCTGACGTTGATGAGGTCCTGACCTATCCCGAGTATCCCGGCGAGGTCCACCCGATGGTCCTCTTTGCCGGCTTGATGACCCAAAGAGGCTTGGCCGGAAAGAAGCTGGCGGCGGATGGCCGCGGCTATGCGTCCGCCTGGGGCTATGCCGGACCGACGCTTGAGGAGGTCCTGCCCGGGACGCCACTCAAGCTGTTCCCCCGGATGGTCGAATTCCACCGCATGGTCAAGTCTCCGCAAGAGATCTCCCTGATCCGCGAGAGCGCACGTTGGGGCAATCTGGCCCACACCCTGCTGCAGCGCTACACTAAGGCGGGCGCTCCAGAGACGATGGTCGAGTCCAGGGCGAGCTTTGAAGCGACTGAGATGATGAACGCGACCCTGGGACCGACCTTTGAGCCCCGCGGCGGATTCGGCCGCAACGGCGCGCATGCCGGCTTCCGCAGCCAGATCGGACCCCACTCGGCCCTGCCGCACGCCGTCACCAAAAACCTGACCTTCCGACAGGGTGACGTCGTTGGCACCGGCGCAGGCTCCGTCGTCTTTGGCTACAACAGCGAGCTCGAACGGACCATGTTTGTTGACGAGGTTTCGGATCAGCACCGCGCCTACTTTGATCATATGGTCAACCTGCAGGACATCGCCTTTGCCGCCATCAAGCCTGGTATCCCGTGTGCCGCCGTCGACCGCGCGGTCCTTGACTACTATGATCGCGAGGGCCTACGCCACCTCTGGCGGCATCACACTGGCCACAACCTCGGCCTGCTCGGCCACGAGGCGCCGTTCCTCGACATCGGTGATCAGACCATTATTGAGCCCGGCATGGTCTTTTCGGTCGAGCCAGGTATATACGTACCCGGCCTCGGTGGTTACCGTCACTCCGACACCGTGGTCGTCACCCCCGACGGCATCGACATGATCACCTACTATCCGCGTGACCTGGACAGCTTGATCTGCCGTTAGGCGAAACCTCTCCCTGTCGTACCCTGTGCAGCGCGCGGCGCCCTCCCCTAGCAGGGGTGGGCGCCGCGCATCTTGCCCGTTGGGCAGGTTGACTGCGCGTTGGCTGCGAAATCCCCCGTGTTGGATCAGTTTTGCGTGCTGGATGGCTGGGAGGATGACGGACGATTGGTAATCAACGCGCGACGTTTGCTTGCCGACTTGAGTCGGTTTGCCGGTATTGGCGGCAAAGGAGGACCGGGTGATAGCCTGACCCGCCTGGCGCTGTCCGCCGCAGATCACAGCGCGCGGGTCGCCTTTGGCCAGCTCGCGACAGAGGCAGGCCTGGCCGTCCGCATCGACCGCTTCGGCAACATCTGGGGCCGGCAAGACGGCCGCTGGGACGAGCCCGCGGTGGTGGCCGGCTCGCATCTGGATACTGTGCCGGACGGCGGCCAGTTTGACGGGGCCGTCGGCGTTCTGGCTGCCCTGGAGGCCGTGCGCGCCCTGCGCGACGCGGGCGTCGAGACGGCGGCGCCGCTTGGTGTGGTCAACTTTGCCGTCGAGGAGTCCAGCCGTTACGGGATCGCGACCATCGGCTCCAAGGGGCATGCGGGGCTCATCCCGCCGGAATTGCTCGACAACCTGACCGACCGCGACGGGGTCGCGTTCAGCGCTGCCCTGGCAGCGCACGCAGGCTACGAGATGGTCGGCGGTGCGGCCGGTGACCCAGGCAAGATCGGTTGCTTCCTGGAGCTGCACGTGGAGCAGGGCCGGCAGCTCGAGATGGCTGGCGTGTCGCTCGGCGTTGTCGAGGCGATCGCGGCGCCGACGCGGTTTCGGGTGATCGTGCACGGGCAGGCCGCCCACTCCGGCGCGACGTTGATGACCTGGCGCAAGGACGGCCTGGTTGCAGCGAGCGAACTGGTCCTCGCCCTCGAGCGCATCGCCGAGCTTGAAGAGGAACACGGCACCGTGGCCACGGCCACGATTTTTGCCCTGCACCCGGTCAGCATCAACGTGGTGCCGGGCCGGGTTGAGCTTGGCGTCGACATCCGTGGCATTGATGTGGCCAGCAAGCGACGTGCTGTGGAGCGATTTCGATCGACGGTGCGCCGTGTCTCGGCGCAGCGCGGCGTGGCTATCGAGGTCGACCTCCTGGCCGACGAAGAGCCCGTGCGACTGGCACCCGAGGCAGTCGCCTGCGTCCGGCAGGGCTGCGAGCGACTCGGTCTGCCTTACATTGCCCTCAACAGCAGGGCAGGGCATGACGCAATGAATATGGCACGGCATTGTCCGGCGGGGATGCTGTTCATTCCCAGCCGCGGCGGGGTCAGCCACCAGCCGGGCGAGCACACCGCACCAGAGCAGGTTGTTGCCGGGGCGCAGGCGCTTCTTTACGCCATGGTTGCCTGTGCCGAGCGCATCGCCGCAAAGGAGGACTTGGCATGACCCTGACCGCGGCGGATGTCATCCGCATGTTCGAGGCTACCGGAGGTTTCCTGCGCGGGCACTTTGCACTGACCTCCGGCGCGCACAGCTCGGGCTATGTGCAGAGCAGCCAGATTCTCGGCCGACCGGACTTTGCGGAGCCGCTGGCCGAAGAGCTGGCGAGGCGGTTTCGCGATGCCGGCGCCACCTGCGTCGTCGGGCCGGCCCTGGGCGGCGCGGTGCTTGCCTATGCCGTGGGACGCCTGCTTGGCATCCGCGTTGTCTATGCCGAGCGCGTGCAGGGCATCCTCGGCCTCGCCCGCGGGTACCAGGTCGACAGCAATGACCGGGTCCTGATCATCGAAGATGTCCTGATCACTGGCCGGACCATCGAGGAGACGATCGAGATCGTCCGCCTCGAGGGGGCCGACGTCGTCGGCGTCGGCGTGATCCTCGACCGTTCGCGCGGCCGGGTGCAGTTTGGCGTGCGCACCGAGCGTTTGGCTACCTATGACTTTGACGTCTACCCACCGGAAGATTGCCCTTTGTGTCGCGCTAACGTGCCCCTGCGGCGACCGAGGTTTGGCAGGCTGTAGACCGATAGGCGAGCGCAGTCGACCATGAAGGCAAGCGCTGCCGGGCAGTAGACGGGGCTGCAACTCAGCACATAAAAACGCCACCCAGCAGCCCGGCTTTTGCCAGGATTGCTGGGTGGCGCCAAATCACTTGCCCTCGGCTTGCGGCTACCCGCGCGCCGCAATGCCTCCGTCGCGCCGCGGATCGGATGCCCCGTGCCAGCCACCCTTGCCGTCCGCTGCCGCTAGCTGCACGCGTCCTTGCAGCGTGTCGTAGCCGATAGCGCCATGCTTGACGGTGTGACCGCCTGCCGCAAGTGCGCGAGCAGTCTGCTGCAGGAAGCGGGTTTCGAGGGAGACGGGGCCGCCCTCACAATGGACGCGTGGTACCGACACCGCCTCGACCGGGGACATGCCAAAGTCCAGGACATTAACGATCGTCTGCAGGATCGCGTTGACGATCGCGTTGGAGCCTGGGCTGCCGAGCACCAGGTATGGCCTGCCGTCGCGCATGACCATCGTCGGGCTCATCGCCGAGATGCGTGCCTTGCCGGGCGCGATGGAGTTGGCTTTGCCTGGTTCGGGATCAAATCCGCCAATGGCGTTGTTGTACTGGAAACCAAGGCCGGGCGTAATCACGCCGGAACCCATGCCAAGGGTGTGGGTGATAGCGACTGCGTTACCCTGGTCGTCGCAGACGGTCATGTGGGTGGTGCCGGGGTCGGCAAGCTTTTCGCCGCCGGGTTTGATCCGACCGGAGCGAATGTCGGCCGCAATCGTTGCCGCCCAGCCTTTGTCAAGCATCGCTGCGAGCGGGACGTCGACAAAAGCGGGGTCGCCCAGCTTGGCCTTGCGCTCGAGGGCGGCCACCTGCATTGAGCGGATCAGGACTTCCAGGTAGGCGACAGAGTTGTGCCCGAGCGCGCCGAGGTCGAACTGCTCGAGGATGTTGAGCATCTGGAGCACCGTCGCGCCGCCGCCCGGCGGGGGCGGCACCATCACGTCGAGGCCGCGGTAGTTGCCGGCGATGGCTGGCACAACGGTTGCCCGGAAATTCTTCAGGTCGGCACCGGTCAGGATCGCGCCGTTGGCCTCCCAGTCGGCGGCGATCTTGGCGCCGATCTCGCCGCGATAGAAGTCGTCGCCGCCGGCCTCAGCCAGCCGCGCGACCGTGTCGGCGTAGTCGGTCAACTGCACGAGCTCGCCGAGGTCCCGGAACGATCCGTCCGGCTTAAGCCAGATGCGGGCCATCTCCGGGGTAGCTGCAAAGCGCTGTTTTTGCGACGGCTTGGCGGGCGGTCCCGCAGGGTAGGTGAAATAATCGGCAATGTACTGGTACAGCGGATAACCCTCGCGCAGGAGGCGCTCCGCCGGCCGCAGCAACTCCGCCCAGGGCAGTTTGCCCCACCGCTTATGGATCTCGTGCAGGCCCGCGACTGTCCCGGGGACGCCGATCGACTGGTAGCCGATCTCGTTGGGGAATCCTTGGACGTACTTGTGGTCAGGGTCGCTTGCGTTGATCTTGTCCGCCCATTGGTCAGGCCGCGCATTGGCGCCGGCGCGGCCGTAAAACTGCACGCACCAGTTTTGGCCGGTTGCGGCGACGTAGACCTGTCCGATGCCGAAACCGCCGATGCCGCACATGAACGGGTCGGTCGCCGCCTGGGCGAACCCCGCCGCGACCGCCGCGTCAAACGCGTTGCCGCCGGCGCTCAGGATCTCCGCGCCTGCCTCGGCGGCGCGCGATTGTGGTGCTACGACAATGCCACTCAAGATACCCACCTCACACGGTGTTTTGCCACACGAAGTTCCCGTAGCGGGGCCGATTAACCTGCCGTCGGGCGGGTGAGATGAGCCGGGATCAATCTTGATTCCTAGGCAAGCAACGCTGGAATGATCCGATGGGCATGGCTCGCGCCATCCCGCAGACCGCGCATGTAGGCTGCGTAAGTCAGCCGCCACTGCAGCTCAGCTAGGGTCTCCATGGCAATCGCATGGCCGCGCGGCCCGCACTCAAGGGTCAAGACGCCCATCTGGTCCACCGTCTGCCTGATCTCCGGCGAGGCCAAAACCTCCGAAACGCAGTCCGAGATGGACTCGTTGAGAAGTTGCGTCATCTGGTCGATCTGATGGGTACTCGTGGCTTTCACTGCTGCTGCCTCCCTGGTGCGCGCCTTGCCGTTCCGAATCCCTCTTGGGCGCCACTCAATAGACGATCGCGGCGGCTCTCGGGTTCCGCGCGCCGCCTTGACTGGGCCACAATGAGTAGTCCGGCGACTACAGGAGGCCCACCCGGGCCCGTGCAATACAGCAAACAGACAACGCAAAGGGGGAATGTCTCGTGTGGTACACTATCGTCGGCGCGGGTGCGATTGGCGGCACTCTGGGCGCATACATGACAAGGGGCGGCGAGGATGTTCAGTTGGTCGACGTGGTTGAGCCGCACGTTGACAGGATGCGAGCGGACGGGCTTACGATCCGCAGCAACGCCGAAACCTTCACTATCCCAGTGCGCGCAACCACCCTCGCCGCGCTCACCGGTCCGCTCGACGTCGTCCTCCTGGCCGTCAAGGCCCAACATACGGAGGCGGCGATTCAGGCCATCGCCCCACTGCTCGGCGCGGAGGGGGTCGTGGTTTCGGTGCAAAACGGCCTGTGCGAAAAGATCATCGCCCCGGTGATCGGTGCTGAGCGTACGATCGGCTGCTTTGTCAACTTCTCGGCCGACTACCTCGAGCCAGGCGTCATTCACTACGGCGGTCCCGGCGCGTTTTACCTGGGCGAGCTCGACGGCCGAATCACGCCGCGTCTCGAGGCGATCGCCACGGGCATCCGCCGCTGGGGCAAAGTCACGATCACGGACAACATCTGGGGTTACCTGTGGGCCAAACTCGGCTACGCCAACATGTTGTTTGCCACGGCCGTCGTGGATGCCGACATGGCCGATGTGATCGAGCGGTACCCTGCGCTGGCCGTTGAGCTGGCCGCGGAGGCCTACGAAGTCGCGGCAGCCGAGGGCATCCGCCCGGAGCCATTTGACGCGGTCGAGCCCGCCCTGTACTTCCCGCGCGCAGGGCGCAACCAGGCGGCGATCGATCAGGCAATCGCACGCCTGACCGCTCTGCAACGGACCAACGAAAAGACCCGCAGCGGCATCTGGCGCGATCTCGCGGTGCGGCGCCGCAAGACTGAGGTTGACCAGCAGATCGGCCTGGTCGCCAAGATCGGCACCAGTCACGGCTTGGCGCTGCCGCTGACCAATCGCCTGGTCGAGATGATCCACCAACTCGAAAACGGCCAACGTGATCGCGGATGGGCCAATGTGATTGAGCTTGACGACCTGCGGCGCGCTGTCGCTGGTACAGCCGTTTAGCGGGCAAGGGGGGCACTGATCATGCGCATCTTGATCCTTGGGGGCTCGCGCTTTGTCGGGCTACACTTGGTGGAGGCGGCGGTGGCGCGCGGCCACTCGGTTACTGTGTTCAACCGGGGTTTGACCCGGTCAGATCCACTACCGGGAGTCGCTAATATCCGCGGAGACCGGGACGGGGGCCTGGATGCGCTGGGCGATGCGACCTGGGACGCGGTGGTTGACACCTCCGGCTACTTCCCCCGCGTTGTCCGGTCGGCGGCACACTTTCTGCGCGACCGGGTCGGATGCTATGCCTTCATTTCGACGATCTCAGTCTATGACGACTTCTCTCGTCCCGGCCTGCGCGAGGACGCAGCCCTGGCAACCACCGCCGATCCAACGGTCGAAGTCGTCGGTGGCGCGACGTACGGCCCGCTCAAAGCCCTTTGCGAGGCAGAGGTCGAGGCTGTCTATGGCGACCGGAGCCTGATCGTACGGCCCGGCCTGATTGTGGGGCCGTACGATCCGACCGACCGGTTTACTTACTGGCCGGTGCGGGTGGCAGCTGGTGGCCGGGTGCTGGCACCGGACCGCCCCACCTGTCCGACGCAGTTTATTGATGCGCGCGATCTGACCGCCTGGCTCGTCACGTTACTCGAACGTGGCCAGAACGGTATCTACCATGCCACCAGCCCCGCCGGTCTGCATGCGTTTGGTGAATTGCTGGCTGAATGCGCGGCAGCGGCACCTGTGCACGCCGAAGTCGAGTGGGTGCCTGAGCGGTTTCTCCTCGAGCAGAGTGTGGTCCCTTGGTCGGAGCTCCCACTGTGGGTCCCCGCCGTCCGGCAGGGGCTCGTAAGCGTTAACGTCGGCAAGGCGCTCGCGGCGGGTCTGCAGATCAGGCCACTCGCCGAAACCGTCCGGGACACACTTGGGTGGGCCACAGCTAACCCAACCGTCGAGCCGCGCGCGGGCATGGCGCGCCAGCGTGAAGCTGCCATCCTCGCAGCTTGGGACGCTGCCAGGCGGCCAGGGCGCGAAGCATCGCAGAGTTGATCGCCTGCGGGAACCGCAGCGCTTGACGTGTCGTCAAACGCCGTGGAATCCCGAGGAGGTGATTGGCATTGCGGAAACGGAATTGGATACTAGTGGCAAGTCTGATAGTCTTGTGCGTGGCTGGCGGAGCGTTTGCCCTCAACCAGCGCAACGCGGAGGCCCTGTCCGGGGAGAACGGTCGTGTGATCAATCTTACGGTTGGGCAGAGCTACACTGTCGTTCTCGACTCCAACCCATCGACCGGTTACTCCTGGCAGGCAGCGTACGACGGCAGCAAGCTCGAGCTGGTCGGGCAGGAGTTCAGCACTCCTTCGACAGCGTTGGGCGCGGCAGGACAGGAGCACATCGAGTTTAAGGCCTTGGCCAAGGGCACGAGTGAGGTACGGTTCTCGTACCAGCGTCCCTGGGAGGGTAACGCTGAGCGCGTGGTTACCTACCGGTTCGTGGTCAAGTAGCCAACGGTTCGCGAGCCGCTCGGCACGACTCGCGCAGGTTGGATGGCGTCACAATCAGATATCTTCGCGAGTGAGCGGCTAAGGCAGCCGGGGCTGCCTTAGCCAGCAGCTTCTGCCGCAACCTGCTTTGGGAGGATCACTTTTGGGTAGTTCCCGGGATTATCAGACCAGGCCATCGTTGCTCGCAGAGCGGCTCGAGCGCCTGCCACGGGCGGATCTCGGCGTCTGGCCGACGCCGCTGCACCGGGCACCGCGGTTGGGTGCTGCCTCGGGGACCTCGGAGCTCTATATAAAGCGCGATGACCTGGCCACCATAGGCATGGGCGGCAACAAGGTCCGTTCGCTGGAGTACCTGCTAGGCGATGCCGTCTCTCAAGGTGCCGATACCATCATTGCCGCAGGCGGACTGCAGTCCAACCTATGCCGCTTGGCGGCTGCCGGAGCCGCAAAGCTGGGCCTGGCCTGCGTCCTCGTGCACAACGACAACCGTCCAACCTTCTTGCAGGGCAACCTTCTGCTTAACCACCTGGCGGGCGCGGATGCGCACTTTGCTGGTCCCATGGACGAGGCCGCGCGGGACCACGTTTGCGACGACGTTGCGACCAGCATCAGAGCGCGCGGCGGCCGGCCCTACGTGATTCGCAACGGCGCTTCCGTCCCGCGCGGCGCACTGGGTTATGTGTCAGCCGCACTCGAATTGTCTCAACAGGACCGCGCCGCGGAGCTCGGCATCGCCAACGTCGCGATGGTCGGTGCCATGGGCGGCACTGCCGCAGGATTTGTCCTCGGCACAGCCCTGCTTGGAGTACCTTTTCACGCATCGGTGATCAGCGTTGAGTATCCAGCTGCGGAGTTGCGAGAGCGCATCATGTCGCTCACGACGGGCGTGCTTGATCTCCTGGCCCAGGTCCGCGGCCATGGCGAGCCTGCGCTTTGCCCGGCCCCCCTGGATGAGGCGATGAGCATCCACGACCAATATCTCGGTGACGGATACGCCGTCGAAACCGCCTTGTCGCGAGCAGCTCTGCTGGCCGCCGCACGGTTGGAAGGGATCTTCGTCGAGCCGGTCTACACCGCAAAGACGCTCGCCGGCTGTCTGGATCTCATCTTGCGCAAGGAGATTGATCCCGCGCGTCCGACCTGCTATTGGCACACAGGCGGCATTGGCGCGCTCTTTGGCCTTGCTGGTCAACTGCAGCCTTAATTCCTTCTTCACTGGCAGGAACTGGGAACTCCCCGCCGAATCCTGATTTCGTAGGTGCGGCGCACGTCCTCCACAGCGTCGCACAGGGGATCCGTTAATGCACTCTCGCCTTGATTACCCCACCAACCGTTTGGTCGCCCTGCTGATCATGTTTGCTGTGCTCGCGGGCCTCTGTCTTGGGGCAGCGGGCTGTCGGCGATCTCATCCACAGGCGATCGACCTCAACAGCCCTGTTGCCGAGGCCGCTGGAGCCGGCAACCCTGGGCCTGCCCACGCAATCGACAGCCAAACAGCACCGATGGCCCCACCTCCCGTCGAGATCTGCATCTACGTCAGTGGTGCAGCGGCCACGCCTGGCGTTTACCGGTTGGTCGAGGGGGCGCGCGCCTGCGATGCGCTCGCGGCAGCTGGCGGGCCAAGGTCAGACGCTCATCTTGACCATATCAATCTCGCGGCAGTCGTCAGCGACGGCCAGCATGTGCACATACCATCGCGGGCTGAGGTAGCGGCAGAGACGGTGGCGAGTGGCGGCAGTCAGGGCGGCGCGGCGCCGAGGGCGGCGGGTCCGGTCAACATCAACAAGGCAAGCGCCAATCAACTGCTAGCTCTACCCGGGATTGGCCCGGTGTTGGCGGGCCGGATCGTGGCGTACCGGGCAGCAAATGGATCGTTTAGCAAGGTCGATGACTTGCTTGCGGTGCAGGGCATCGGACCGGCCAAGCTTGCTGACCTCCGGCCCTTTGCCACAGCGGGGCCTTAGCCCCGCTAGACGCCTAAGGCAAACAGGACGGCGGCGGTCCCGGCGATGGCCAGCAAAAATGGCCAGTAAGACCTGTACACCGCCAGGATGCGGCACTTAAAGTGCTCAAGGGTCAGGATCTGGCACATGTGTAGCGGCGAGCCAAAGTAGGCGAGAAATGTCGCCGTAAACATCAAGGAAATATAGGGCACAAGCGGATCACCGGGTCGGAGCATGGGCATGAGCAACGGAAAACAGATGGCAATACTGGTCGACTGTGACGCCGAGATCAATCCGACCAAGAGCGGGATGACCGCAAAAAACACTGCCGTAGGCCAACCGTTGGCTGCCAGGCTGGCCACCACGCCGGCGACCACGCCACCGGCTTCCATCAGGCCGCGGAAGATCATGACCAGAAACATCGACGTAACCAGTCGCCAATCGATGCCACGATAAAAGGTCGCCGCGCTAAACTTGCCGTGCCCGCTTCCGAGCAGCGCAGCAAGCACGATGCCGCCGAGCAGCGACAGGTAGAGCGGCAAGCGCATCACGAGGGCAAGCACGAGGCTGAGGAGCAGCGGCCCGCCATTGATCAAAAAGGCCGGCAGATCACGCCGAGGATTCCACGGCTCGGTCGGGGCCGGCTCGCGCGGCCCGGGCCGCAACAGCCACCAGTAACCGACCAAACCGCCGACAACCATGATCGGCCATTGATGGGCAGCGAGACTCTGCACAGACACGCCGGACAGCTGCGAGGCGAGGATCAGACTCGGCCCAAACGGGTAGACAAAAAACCAGATGTGCCTAAAGACAAGGTTTATTGCCGCTCGCCGATCAGGCGTATACTCCAGCCGGTCGGCCAGCCGGTCCACCAGCGGCGCCGAGATCACAGCACCACCCAATACCGGCAGCAGGCCAATGATACCAGGCACTGCGACCAACGCCGCTCGCGTGCTGCGCAGCAGCTTGACAAGCGCATCGACCATCCGGCTGAGCAGGTCAAAGGTCTGCATAAGCCGGGCCAGGAGGCCAATCAAAGCAACGGTCAGCGCAAACTCAATGGTCGGGCGAGCAATCGCCGATCGCCAGGCTACCCCGAGCGCGGCACTGATACCGACGCTTGACGTCAGCGCCAGCGCGATGCACGCAGCACCCATCGCATACATCAAGTGCACCTTACGGTTGACCAAGACCAGGATCAAGACAAACGCAGCGATAACGCCAATGATCTGGAGCATATCTTCACCCAATCACGTTAACGAGTGCAAAGCATAAACGGGATGGTTAGACAATGGGTTGGACAATCCTTCTGGATACCAAACATCTCTTGCGGCAACAAACATGCTGTCCGGTCTAGGGCAGGTCCTGCGGCGCCGGCCCGCACTGGTGGTTGGCGGCGCCTTCGTCAGCGGTGCCTTGCTCGCCGAAACCGCCACGGCTACCCTCTGGTCGGACCATGCGGCGGACTGGCTTGCGACCGGCAGCCTTGGCGTTGCAGTGCTCAGTTCGATCGCCGCGGCGTTGTTGCTTGGCGGTGCTCTGCGTCCCGTCGTGGGGAGCGGGCGGCGCCACCCCGTGCTGGTGGCCTGCATTGCGCTTTTGCTTGGCACAGGCGCCGGCACATCTCACGCCTACCACATAGTCGCCAGCCCGGTCCGGCAGATGGCCACTAGTCCGGATCGCGCTGACTCCGTCGTGGAGGCGGTGGTCCAGGGGGTTGGCCTCAAGAGCGATGATGTGTGGATGGTACCGATTAAGGTGCGGTCAGTTGACGGGAGACGCGTGATCGGCAGGATCGAGGCGGTCTTGCCGGCCGAGCAGACGGGCGGGGCCCCGCCGCTGCCGGGCACGCGCTTGAGCTTGACTGGCGAGCTGTACCTGCCTGGTCAGCAGCTCAATCCGTACGAATACGACGCTCGCCGGGGTCTTGTCCGAGACGGCCTGCTCGCGCGGCTCAAAGTGAGTGGATTTCGAACTCGCCGAGCTGATTCGGTCCTCGCTGTCCTGGCTTGGCCGGTGCGGCTTCCCGTCCAGGTGGCTGCGTGGTGTGCCTATCGCCTGCAATCCCAGATTGACCAAGTCCTCACGGGCGACGCGCGTGCCCTGGCCCTCGCATTCCTGCTCGGCAACCGATCAGTCCTGCGGCAAAGCGACTTGTACACCGCGTTTGAGGCCTCGGGAGGGCTACACCTGGCCGCCGTCAGCGGCCTGCATGTGGGGCTCGTCGCGGGCGCATTTGACCTGATAGGTCGTGCGGGGCGGTTGTCTCGCACGCGGCGCAACGCACTCACCCTGGCCGTCGCAGTCCTCTACAGCATGATTGCCGGAGGTGCGCCCTCCGTGGTCCGTGCGACAGTGATGGTCGGTTGCGCCAAGCTGGCGCCGCGGCGCCGCCAGCCTGACGGCCTTAACACCGTTGCGCTGGCGGCGGGCTCACTTGTCGTCGTCAATCCACTACTGGCGGGCGATCCTGGTTTCCAGTTGTCGGTACTTGCCACCCTGGGGATAATTGCGGCGGGGCGGTGGACCGCTAGAGACCAGGCGGCAGGCTGGCGGCGCCAGTTTGCGCGCGGTCTCCAGGCGAGCGCGCTTGCCCAGTTGGCGACGTTGCCGGTGGTGGTGCACTGCTTTTGCCGGGTGACCCCGGCAGCGCCCGTCACCAATCTGCTGTTGCTGCCCGCAGGATCCCTTGCTGTCACATCGGCGTTCGTCGCCGGCTGTCTTGGCCTCATTCATCCGGTTCTGCTTCGTGCGGCGGCTCCGTTGCTGGGCCTTGTCCTTGGCGGCCTGGCGCTGCTCGTGCGCAGCCTGGCGGCCGTTGTGGGTCGCCCTCTGGTTACAGGCCATCCGGGGGTAGCTGCTTGCGCCATCGCCGCAATAGCGACGGCGATCTATCTGCTTAAGAGCTGGACCAAGCAGCGACCGGCTGCCTGCGTTGTCCTGACCATGGTGCTCGTACTTACTGTTCCATATATCATTCACCGGCCGCCGCGCGCACTTGAAGTGCGCTTTGTGGCAGTCGGCCAGGGCGATTGCGCGCTTGTTCGCGCGGGATCAGTCGCCCTTCTGATAGACTGCGGTCCGCCCGGCTACACAGGAGCGGCGGGCACATCGGCCTTTGGTCGAGCGGCCCTGCCATTCCTCCGGGCGACGCTGACCAAGCCCGGCCTGGTCCTTATCAGCCACCCGCATGCCGACCACGTCGGGGGACTTGCCGACATCCTGCGCCTTTACCCGGCGGCAACGGTGGCGACGCGGGAGGGGTTTCGAGAGGATGTACACCATGTCGCGGGTCTTGCCCCCGATGCGGGGGACCTCGTACGGGGGCTGATCGATGGTTGCCCGCTGTATCTGCCCGCCTGGCGGGCCGGTACGAGGGATATCCAGCTGGAAATCGTGCCTTTCTGGGCAGCTGGTCTCACCCCGGAGGCTGCCGGCGATGACAACGAGGCGTCGATGTGCCTTCGTCTACAGCTGGTGGAGACCGCGCCTGGCGGCGGTTACCTGCCAGTATCCGCGGCGGTGCTGTTTACGGGCGACATCGGTGCGGCTGCCGAAAACGCACTGCTAACAGAGCGGCCGGAGTTGCTGTCGGCCACAGTGCTCAAGGTTGCCCACCACGGCAGCAACGGATCCAACACCGTCGGTTTCCTGGCCGGTGTCCGGCCAAGCCTCGCGATCGTGTCGACCGGCCCCAACCGCTTTGGTCACCCTGGTGCCTATGCCTGGGCACGCCTTGACGCCGCAGTCGCCAACGTGGTGCGCACCGACCACCAAGGGATGATCACCGTGACTATGTCCGCCGACGGGCGGGCCCATTTTCGCCCGTTCTGCCCTTGAGGGATAGGGAGCGTCTCCGATCTGAGCGAAGCTAAAGGCGGGAGGTGGGCCCTTGGCTCCGAGCAAGTACGCGGGATACCAGAGCGCGCGGTCTGCGATTACCGCCGGGCGCACAAGCCGGCTGTACGTCATGTGGGGCGATCCCTATTTGACGGGCCGGTTGGTCGGCATGTTGCGCGAGCGAATGGTAGCGCCCGGTGCTGAAGACTTCGACTATGCGGTGGTCGACGCCGCCACAGCTTCGCCTGCCGATCTGATCCCGGCGATTCGCTCGGCGCCATTTGTCTCACCGCGCCGGTTGGTGGTGCTTGAGCGCGTCAAGGCCTTCAAGGCCCGCGGTCGAGCTCAGGTCGCCGAGGCGGATGAGCAAGATCAGGACGGGCTTGACCCGGCGTCCCCGGCGGACGAAACCTCTTGGGACTACGTCTTCTCAGACCCACCCGTAACTTCGTGCGTCGTGGCGATCACAGACGGCCCGCCCGATGCACGCCTCCGGCTGACTAAGGCCGTGCTTAAGCGCAGTCAGTTTGTTGACTGCGCGGTTTCGGGGCGGGATGCACAAGCGCTGGCGAGCGAAATCGTACGCGAGACCGTCAAAGACCTCCGCCTCAAAATGGGTTGGCGACAACAGGGGCTGTTGGTCTCCACGGCGGGGACTGACTTTGGCCAGCTGATCCGCGAGCTTGAAAAACTGCAGCTGTACTGCGGCGACCGTGTGGTCACCGACGAGGACGTCTTGTTGCTGGCCCCACGTACCGCGCAGGCAGACATCTGGCAGCTGCTCGACGCTGTCGAGGCGGGCAAGCCCGGCGAAGCCCACCGCATCGTTAAGGCGGCCCTGGCGCGGGGCGAGAGTCCCGTCGTCCTGGTTGCGTCATTGGCCAGCCAGGTGCGGATCATGGCTCGGGCCAGGGAGAGGACGGAGGCGGGGGTGCCGTCCAACGCACTGCCGGGCGTTCTCGGAGCAAACCGGTTCTGGGTGGAGCAGTCCCTGCGGAGAGCCAGGTTGTTTGATCTCAGTGCTCTGTACCGCTCAATCCGGGAGCTGGCGCGCATTGACCTAGGCATCAAGACCGGCACCGTTGATCCTGAAGCCGCCGTCGAATCCTTTGTGCTGGCCTTGTGTGCCGCATGCGGCTCGACCCCTCAGTCTGGGAACAACGAAAAAGGGCGCGGGACCTGGCCCACGCCCAATTGATCGATACGAGCTCGAATTGCTCGTTATTTAGCCTCTGTCTGCTGCTCCGCCTGTTTGCTCGCCAAGAGCTTGGCCAGACGCGACTTGCGCCGGGCTGCGGTATTGCGATGGATAACGCCCTTGCTTACCGCGCGATCGAGCAGCCGGTTGGCGGCCTGTAGCTTTGCCGCGGCCGCAGTCAGGTCGTCAGCCTCGCACGCTACCCGTGCCTGACGGACAGCGCCGCGTACAGTTGACTTAACCTCGACATTGCGAGCACGACGAACGAGATCCTTTTTTGCAGACTTGATGGCAGCCTTGATGTTGGCCACAGCGATCCCTCCATAAAAGACAAAACAAATCGGTCGGCCAGCCGACCGACTACCCGATAATAACATGGTCATTTGGCAAGGGCAAGCCGACGATGCGCCTTGTGCTGACGATTCGCCTTGCCGATGGTGCGCCCTGTTGGTGATGCTCCCTACGCTGATGAGGCTCTGGATATGCCCGGCTAGTCACCATGCAGCGGTCGAGGCGACTGACCGCTGCACCACGCAAAACGCGACAATTTGAGTATGTCACTATGCTAAACGTTTGGATTTGTTTGCCATAGCGCAGCGGTCGAGACGGCTGACCGCTGCACAGCGCAAAACGCGACGGTTTGAGTTCCTCACTATGCTAAACGTTTGGATTTGCTTGCCATAGTGCAGCGGTCGAGGCGGCTGACCGCTGCACAGCGCAAAACTCGACGGTTTGAGTTTGTCACTATGCTAAACGTTTGGATTTGTTTGCCTTGGCGCAGCGGTCGAGGCGGCTGACCGCTGCACTGGTAAACGGACGATCATCCTCAGTGTGGCATGGCGACCAACAGCACCACAAGCAGCACCAACAACAGCTCAACCAGCCCGACCACCAACCGCCCCACCAAACGCATCGCCGCAGCCCGCCCCGGTGCGTTATCCCAGCTAGCAGGCTATATGACACCGACGATGACCTTGACAGCGAGTGGGGTGGGTGCTATGGTGAGCATGATTAGCACTCGGCGCCCTGGAGTGCCAACCCGGCCGGGCCGGATGCCCGCCGTATCAATGATCGCAAGCGTCAGGGCGCCAACAAGTGGCCATCCTGGAGGGGAATGCAGTGCCGCTCAACCGGCGCAGGAGCCTCATCCTCAAAGCAGTCGTCGAAGAGCACGTGCGTAGCGGCCAACCGGTCGGCAGCAGCCAGATCGTTAGACACTACGGGCTACAGGTGTCGCCAGCCACTGTGCGCAACGAGCTTTCCCGGCTGGAGGACGACGGGTACGTCATGCAGCCCCATACGTCGGCCGGCCGCACGCCGTCCGATCTTGGGTATCGTTTTTACGTTGATAACCTTCTGCCTGCACCGTTGCCGATGGAGTCGGAGCAGGAGTTGATCCGCCGCTATCTGGCCAGCTGCGGACATGACGTGCGCAACGCGGTGCGTTCAACTGCCCGCTTTCTCGCCGATTTGACGTCCTATATCGCAGTTGTTCTTGCGCCTGCCGTGGAGCCGACTAAGATTCGTCAACTGCACATGATGCCGCTCGCGCCGGACCAGGCGCTGCTGGTCATCATCCTTGACGGCGGCGCGGTCCAGCACCGGGTGCTTGAGTTGCCAGGTGGGCTTGACCGTGCGGACCTAGAGCGACTCGCTCGCGAGATGCAGCAGATCCTCGTGGGCTGTACCGCGGACGACCTGCCAGCGGCCATGGGCAAGTTGTGGCGCTCCAGCCTTGCTCGCTATGGCGAGGCGCTTGAGTCGGCGACGATTGCGGTCGCCGAGGTGATGCAGGCCGGTCCTCAGACGGACGAGCGCCTCTTTTTGGGCGGGACAGCCAATATCCTGAGCCTGCCGGAGTTTCAAGATGTCGAAAAGCTACGGCTCCTGCTCAAGCTCCTCGAGAGTGAAGCGAGCGTATTTGAGCTCCTGGAGCACCACTCACCGGGCGCGGGTGTGCGCGTGACGATCGGTACGGAAAACGCTGCAAGCGAAATGCAGTCCTGTTCGCTGGTCACCGCCAAGTACCGTCTTAGTGGCGGCGGTACCGGCGTCATCGGCATTCTTGGCCCAACCAGGATGGATTATGGACGGGTGGTCTCGCTGCTCGGCCTTGCCGGATATCATCTTGATCAGGTGTTTCGCGAATAGCGGCGGCTAAGATCTAAGCCGCAAGGTTGCCTGCATCGCGTGGGCGCGGATATGCTGGAGTCTGGCGCGGTGGGCAACGTTTTTCATTGAGAGAGGGTACGCATGGCCGAGAGTCAGGATTTCTATCAGCTGCTGGGCATTGAGCGCAACGCTTCCGACGAGGAGATCAAACGCTCGTATCGCCAGATGGCCAGACGGTATCACCCAGATGCCAATCCGGATGACCCGTCGGCGGGAGACAGGTTCAAGGCGATCAACGAAGCGTACGAGGTGCTCAGCGATCCGGACAAGCGCGCGCGCTATGACCGGTTTGGTCGTGCCGGCGTCAACGGTCCCAACGGCGGCCCCCAGCAGCCTGGGCAAGGACCTGGCTTTGGTGGCTTTGAGGATATCTTTGACATGTTCTTTGGCTTTGGCGGCGGTGGGCGGCCGCGGAGCCGTCCCGGCGGACCCGAGCGCGGGCCGGACCTGGAGATGGCGCTGGAGATCGAGCTTGTTGAGGCCGCGATGGGCCTTGAGCGTGAGATCGAGCTGACCCGGGTGGAGTCCTGCAATATCTGCGGCGGCAACGGCGTGCGCCCCGGCTCGCGCCCCGAGCGGTGTCCGGAGTGCCAGGGCACGGGGCATATCACAGTGGCGCAAAGCACGATGTTTGGTCGGATCATGACCTCACGCCCGTGCCAGACCTGTGAGGGCCGGGGCTACATTGTGACCGATCCGTGCCCGGAGTGCCGCGGACAAGGCATGGTCCGCCGCAAGCGCAAAGTGATGATCACCGTGCCTGCGGGCGTGCCTGATCGCAGCCGGCTGCGGTTGGCGGGCCAGGGGCAGGGCGGGCTCAACGGCGGACCGGCGGGCGACCTCTACGTCGATGTGCGCGTCAAGCCGCATCCCGCCTTCACGCGAGAGGGGCTCGATATCGTTGCGGAGGCGCCGATCAGTTACCTCCGCGCGATCCTCGGTGGCGCAATCGAGGTCGAAACGCTCTTTGGCTCCGAGGTCATCGAATTGCCGGCCGGGACGCAACCTGGCGCGGTCTTTTCGATCCGGGGCCAGGGCATGCCCGATGTGCGCAGCCGACGCCGCGGCGATCACCGCATCGTTGTGCGGGTGGAGATGCCCCACCGCCTCACGTCGCGCCAGCGCGAGTTGTTGACGGAGTTGGCCAAGGAGAGCGGCGAGCCGCTGCCCGGCGAGGTGGTGGCGGCCAACGCCACGGCCAGCGCCACGGCTGACAAAGCGGGCGCCTCCGGCACCGGCGCCACGGGTGCGTCGCCCAAAAAACCGCGCAAGGCGGCAGCGGCCAAGCAGCCCAAAGGCAAGCGTGGCAAAAAAGGCTTCTTTGAGCGGGTCAAGGATGCGGTGATCGGAGAGCCGGATGAATAAGCACGACGAGCCCGACGGGCAGACGGCATGGTGGGAGGTCCACGCGTCCGTCACCACGCCGGATGTCGCAGTTACCGAGCTCGTGGCGGTCCTCCTGCGCGAAGCGGCACCCGCCGGCCTCGCGGAGGCGGCTGACGGTTGGCTGGCGTTCCTCCCAGATGAGGATGCCGCGCATGACCTAGCCTCCCGACTGCTGGCGGTTGCCGGCGCAGCATGCCAGGTAAGACGGGTCAACGATGACGAGTGGTCGGCGTGGCGCTTTGCCTTCCGGCCGATTCTCATCAGTGGACGCCTCACTATTGTTCCGGTGTACGATCCGACGGAGCACCCACCACTGACCCCTGAGAGCGACGCAGATGCTGACGCAGATGCAGAAGCATGCTCAGCCTGCGCCGCGGTATACATCGAGCCGGGGTTGGCCTTTGGCACCGGCGAACACCCCACCACCGCCAACTGCCTGCGTTATCTGGTCGATCACGTCAGCCCTGGGGCGCGCGTGTTGGACGTCGGCACGGGTTCGGGTATCCTGGCGATTGCGGCGGCGGCGCTCGGTGCCGCTCGCAGCCTGGGGATCGATATTGATCCGGTCGCGATTCGTTCCGCCAAGGCCAACCTGCTGCTCAATCCCGCGGTCCAGGATCTGGTTGAGTTTGTCTGCGGCGATGCAACCGCTATCGGTCCAGCCGGGCAAGCGCAGGCGACGCCGATCGAGGGATTGGCAGGTGGCGGTTTCGATATCGTCCTCGCCAATTTGACGACCAATCTAATTGCGATCCTCCTGCCGGTCCTGCGCAGCTATGTGGCTCCGGGCGGTCACCTGATCCTCTCAGGCATCAGCACGGAGCGCGCAGTTGAGCTTGACGAGCCGATGTCGGCTGCCGGCGTGACAACCTTGCATACCGTGGACGAGCAGGGGTGGCGGACGATGTTGTGCCAGCCGGTGGCCTTGCCGTGAAAAGGACGCCCGAGGCCGGGCAGGCGCATCGCATCGTGCTGACCCCAGACGAGATCCGGGGCCAAGACGTCGTCTTGTCTGCGGCCAACACGCACCACGTGCGCGAGGTTCTGCGCCTGCGGCATGGCGCTTTGGTGCGTGGCCTGGTCCCGGATGGACCGATTCCCGGTTATGACCTCGTTCTGCGGGTGGGCGAGATGTGGGAGCATCGCCAGCAGCTTTCGGTGGTTGAGCGGATCGAGCTTGTCGCCGAGCCGCAACTTGCAATCGAGGTTTGCCAGGGGCTTAGTCGCGGCGAGCGGTTTGAGATAACCCTGCAGAAGTGCACGGAGATCGGCGCCATGTCCTTCGTACCGCTCCTGACTGAACGCACGGTGCTGCGGCCGGATGTTAGGCAGCGCGAGCAGCGTATGCAACGGTGGCGGCGGATCATTGAGGAGGCGGCCCTGCAGTCGGGGCGGACGCGGATTCCGACGCTGGCGGAGCCCATCAAGCTGGCCGAGCTGGTGACCCTCGCCGCCGCCGCGCCCGTGGACCTATCCTTGATCGCCTACGAAGCCGAACACAATCCCTTTCGCGCTTTTGTCCAGGCGCGCCGCAACAACGGCGAGCTACCGCGGACCGCACGCATCGTCATTGGCCCGGAAGGCGGATTGGCGCGCGCCGAGGTCGACTGTCTGAGTGTCGCTGGCTTCACCCCGGTGAGCCTCGGGCCCAGGATCTTGCGAACTGAGACGGCCGGTCCGGTGATGACGGCACTGCTCTTGTACGAATTCGCCGACCTTGGTGGACTGAGCGGTGGGTGATCCAGCGCGTTCTATCTGCTTTGTTACGCTTGGCTGCAAGGTCAACCAATACGACTCCGAAACAATGGCCGAAAGCCTGCGGCGCGAAGGGTGGCTGGTCGTCGAACGGACAGCCGACCTGCCTGGGTCTGGCCTCCGGGTGATCCTGGTCAACAGCTGCACAGTCACCGCCCGGGCCGCGGCCAAGAGCCGGCAAACCGCACGCGCGGCGGTCAGGCGATACCCCGGCGCGCACGTGATCCTCGCCGGCTGCCACCCTCAGGTCTTTCGGGCAGAGGCCGGCCGTGTCGACGGACTGGCTGGGATCGCCGGTACCGGGCGCGGCGCTACTCTCGAACTGATTCGCTCCTTGCCAGCCAACCAGGCGGCGGTCGCAAGCAGCGGTGACGGTCTTGCCTACGCCTTGCCGTGCGCGGACATGGACTTTGCCCCGTCGTTTGAGCTCTTGCCGGCGGCACCGGTCCACGGCCGCGTCAGGGCGTTTCTCAAGGTCCAGGAAGGCTGCGACATGCGTTGCGCATATTGCATAGTGCCGGATACCCGTGGTCCGCAGCGGTCGGCGACGCTCGCCGAGGCAGTCGCAGCCGCCCAGGATTTGCTGGCGCAGGGTGCGCGCGAGATCGTGCTGACCGGCATTCACCTCGGCGCATATGGCACCGATCGCGGCGGGCCTGAGTTGCCGCAGCTAGTCAGCCGATTGCTCCGATTGCCGGGGCTACTCCGCCTCCGCCTTTCTTCGATCGAGCCCACCGACGTGAGCGATGATCTGCTGGTGGCCCTCGCCGCCGACCGCCGCGCCTGCCGGCACCTGCACATACCGCTGCAGAGCGGGAGCGAGAGTGTGTTGCGGCGCATGGGGCGACGCTACGGCCCTGCGGAGTACCTGGCGGTTGTGGATCGCGCCCGCGAGGCGCTGCCTGGCCTTGCTCTCAGCACCGACGTACTTACTGGTCTACCCGGCGAAACCGCCTCCGACGTCGCCGCGACTGAAGAGATGCTGCGTGCTGTCGGATTCATGCGCTTGCATGTGTTCCCGTATTCGCAGCGACCGGGCACGCCTGCGGCCGCAATGCCTGCTCAAGTGCCTGCCGCCGAACGCAACGCCAGGGCGCACCATCTTGCCACGGTCGGCCATGCGCTGGCCGCCACCTACTGCCAGCGCATGGTCGGCAGGGAGTCGGAAGTGCTTCTCGAAAGGCACCCCAATATTCTACCGGTCACGGCAGGCAACGACGCGCCACGCTATGGCAATGAGGGTCTGACGCCCGATTACGTGCGTGTGCTCACCAAGGGCAACATGGCCGACCCCGCGGGACAGCTTGTCCGCGTGCAGGTCCTAGCTGTTGCCGAGGACGGGTTGACGGGCCATGTTACCGGGCCGGTTTGAGGTTGCCGGAGCCGCTTGAGTCTGGATGGGGAGTGGGTATATGACAGGGGCTGAGCGCCGGCTGAGGGTTGGCGTCGTCTTTGGCGGCAGATCGGGCGAGCATGAGGTGTCTTTGCTCTCAGCCGCGTCCGTGATGGCGGCGCTTGATCCAGCCGCCTACGAGGTGGTGCCGATCGGGATTGCCAAGGACGGCCGGTGGCTGGCCGGGCCAGCGGCCCTCGAGCACCTGCGGCGCGAGGCGAGGTTGCCGGCGAGTGGGGCGATGAAGGCGCTGGCCGCGGCCAACGGTCGGCACGACCCAACGGCTGTGCATGAGGTAGGCCTGCTGCCAGATCCTAGCCGGCACGGGGTGTTGGCGGTCCAGCCGGCAGGCGGTCTGATGCCTGTCGCTGCAGGCAGCGGTTTCGCCGGATTGGACGTGGTCTTCCCCGTCTTGCACGGTCCCTTTGGTGAGGATGGGACCATCCAGGGCCTCCTCGAGCTGGCGGGGCTGCCTTACGTCGGTGCCGGCGTCCTTGGCTCCGCGTTGGGGATGGACAAGATTGCGATGAAGGATGTCTTCCGGGCCAACGGGTTGCCGGTGGTGCGGTACCTTGCTGTGGCTCGGTCAGCGTTTGAGGCCGCGCCAGACGGGGTCCTCCGGCAGATACAGAGTGAGCTCGGGTTGCCGTACTTTGTCAAGCCGGCCAACCTCGGGTCCAGCGTTGGGATCACCAAGGTTCGCCAGGCGGGGGACCTGGCTCGCGCGATACGGATCGCGGCGCACTATGACCGGCGGATTATTGTTGAGGAGGCCGCGCCCAACGCACGGGAGATAGAGTGCAGCGTGCTTGGCAACGACGATCCGGTGGCTTCGGTGCCGGGCGAGGTAATTCCGAGCCGGGAGTTTTACGACTACGCCGCCAAGTACATCGATGAGGACTCGACACTGGTCATTCCTGCTGATCTGCCCCCAGCGGTTGCCGCCGCGGTGCGGCAGATCGCAATCCGCGCTTTCCGCTCGGTGGACTGCTCCGGCATGGCAAGGGTGGACTTCTTTGTCGGGCGGGACGATCACCGGATCACCCTAAACGAGCTCAATACGATCCCGGGCTTTACGACCATTAGCATGTATCCCAAGCTATGGCAGGCCAGCGGCCTGAGCTATGAGCGACTCCTGCAACGCCTCATTGAGCTGGCCATCGAGCGGCACAGCGACCGGCAACGGTCGGCTACCACCTACGCGCCGGAGGACGAGCCGGTCAGTGACGGCGGCGGTGGAGAGTAATCGGCGGCCGGCTCCCGCCGGCCGCCAGGTTATCTAGGCCACGTACACCCGCCTGACGATCTCCTCAATGTTGGGCTCGCTGATCTCGATGTCCTTGATCTCGCCCCGGTCCTGAAAGGCCGCGATGATCTTGGCGGCGGACACCTGGGTCCGATCAAAGGTCACCGTAACTCGCGCGCGATCCTGCTGGACGGTGATCCCGCCGTTGAGATCGGGCAGGGGCCTTTCCGCGCTGGGCTCGACGGCGAAGTCAATCGTCATCTGCGCTGGCAACCCGGCCATCTGCCGCAGACCGGCCACGGTGCCGTCGAACATCAAGCGCCCGTGGTTGATCAACATGATCCTGCCGCAAAGTTGCTCAACGTCGTCCATGTCGTGCGTCGTGAGCAGAATCGTCACGCCGCCGGCGTTGATCTCCCGCAGAAAATCACGGATTGCCGCTTTAGCGAGGACATCCAGGCCAATCGTCGGCTCATCCAGGAAGAGCACTGGTGGAGCATGGAGCAACGCGGCGGCGAGGTCGGCCCGCATGCGCTGGCCAAGCGACAGTTTACGCACCTGCAGGTTGAGGAACTCGCCAATTCCTAGTACCGCGTCAAAGCGTCGCAGCCTGGCATTGGCGATCGACGCCGGCACACCGTACATCGCCGCGATTAGCTCGTACGAGTCCGCCAACGGCAAGTCCCACCACAGCTGGGTGCGCTGGCCAAAGACCACGCCGATGCCTTGGGCGACCGTTTGTCGTTCTTGCTGGGGCGAACGGCCCATGACCCTGATCTCGCCGGTACTTGGTTGCAGGATGCCGGCGAGCATCTTGACGGTTGTCGACTTGCCGGCGCCGTTGGGGCCGATGTAGCCGACAAAACTGCCTGTGGGGATGGCAAAGGTGATGTCCTCCACGGCACGGACGATCTGTTTCTGCCGGCTCCAGAGGTGACGGAATGCCCCTGTTACGCCCTTGCCGGTTGCCGCGACCGTGAAGTGCTTGCTGAGGTGCACGGCCTCGACGGCCTGGGCCGGGCCCCCACCATCAAGTGACGAGTGTTCGCGGGTCATCGGTTGGGTCAGCCTCCTAACTTCCGGTACTCTGGTAGCGTGTTTCGCCGGTTAACCACAGGCGGTAGGCAAGCCAGAGGGCCAGCGCCCCAACCACCGGGGCGAGCAAGAGGACCCACGGGCTGCCCCCCTTGCCGAGCAAGTAGCGCACGGGCAGGTAATTGCCAAAAGCCATGGGGATCAGGGTGTACAGCATGCCCTTTAGCCAGCCTGGATAGATCGACAACGGGTAGTAAGATGCGGTGACCGGAGCGTAGGTTGTGAACACCTGGAGGTCGTCGGTCCGGATCAGCCAGAAGCCAGCCGCCGCCGTCGCCAAGGCGACCGCAAAGATGATCGCGGCGGAGGTTAGCGGAATCAGGAAGAGGTAAACGTGCTCCCAGCCCGCCAGGGCGCCACGCCGGGTCAGCTCATTGACTCCGATCACGGTGACCACTAGGCCCTGCACGCCGTTGCCGAGCCTGCCGAAGTCGAGCTTGCGCGCCAGCAGCGTAAACAACGTCGGCCATGGCCGCACCAGGATGGCGTCAAAGTCCCCGCTGACGAGGTAGCGTTCGATCTGCTCCATCTCGCGGCCGGCGACATGATAGATGGCGTTGCCAAGGCTGGCTAGGCCGTAGAGCAGGGCGACTTCGTACATGTCCCAACCATCGACCACCCGAAACCGCATCAGGATCACGGCGACGATCAAGAAGTCGGCCAACGCCGTTAGGCCCCGCAGCAGGGAGGTGATCAGGAAATTGGCTTTATAGTGCATGCGCTCGCGCAGGCCAGACTTGGCCAGGACCAGGAAGGTGCGAACGTACGCCGCAGCTGATGGCCTCACCCGCCAACCACCTCCGCCCGCCGGCGAGCGCGGCGCGTGACGTTGATCGCGACAAGGGTCAGGATGACCGCCCAGACGACCATGATAAGCAAAGCCTCGCCGCCAAGCAGTCCCATGTAGATCGAGGACGGATAGTAGCCAATGCAGGCAAACGGAAGCACCCTGGCGACCGCAGCAACGGCAGCGGGCATGAAATCAAGGGGCACGCTTGGCCCGCCGATCAAGATGGTCATGGTTTGAAACAGGATGTAGAGCCAACCGGTCTCTACGGTCCAGAAGCCTGCCAGGCCAACAAAGTAGACCATCAGCGATCCGATGTGGGTGGCAGTGATGATTGCCGCGACGACCAGTGGGATCGAGCCCGCCGGTGGCTGCATGCCAACCGCAAGGGCGAATATTGCCACCAGGGCGAGCGTACGAAAGAAGAAGTTGTATAGCTTGCCACCATAAATCTGGCCCATTTGCAGCGCCATGAAGCCAACCGGGCGCATCAGGTCCGAGCCGATTGTCCCGTCGCGGACTCGCCCGGCAAGCAAGACGCCGTAGCGGTCGAATGTCGTCAGCCACATCAGGCACTGGTTGACCATGATGTACTGCACGAGCGAGAGTGCGGTATAGCCCGGCTCTCCCGTGCCTGCCTGGGCCACGCTCCGCCAGATGGCCATGTAGATAAAGCCGAATATCGCGCTGGCCACGTTGTTGATCATATGCTGGCCGCGGTACTGCAGGTTGCGGCGAAAGCTCATCCGGATTGCCGCGACGACAAAACGCATGGTCTGCGGTTGGCCCTGGTTGACCATTGCGTATTTGCCCCCTTGTCCGATGCGCCCAGCTGACTTACGCTATTTTAGCAAGTCCCGTGCCAAGGTTCGCTGCCACATCGGCGCCGTTCCTGGAGGAATGCTCGAAGATGACGCCAAACTCACAGCAGAGCGTCTCAATCGTGCAGGCTATATTCTGGATGGAGGGATAAGAGTGAAGGTCAAGGTCACAGAGGAGTGCATCGCTTGCGGTGCATGCGTTGACGTCTGCCCGGAGGTTTTCTTCATGGGCGACGACGGTTTTGCGCACGTCAAGGCAGAGGAAGCCGCCAAGCCGGAGTTGGCTGAGAAGATCCGCGAGGCGGCCGACAGCTGCCCGACCGAGGCAATTATCATCGAGTAATCCAGTTTCCTGTCCGACCGAAGGGTCCCGTTCCCGCGTCTGCGGGGATGCGGGCCCTTTTTTCTTTGTCGGATCGAGCCACGATGGCGAGTTAGCTGTTGCATAATGTTGCAGTAAATGCTTATAATTATGCCTACAGACGCCCTGGAGTGGCGACTGATCGCTGGACAAGCTGGAGGGTGGACAATGAAGGGCGCGTTGGTGTTGGAGGATGGGGCGGTCTTTGCGGGAGAGGTGTTTGGCGCCGGCAACCCGCAGGCCAAAGAAGTCGTTTGCGTCGCCGGGGCGACCTGGCGCGACGTTATCACCTCCCCCTCCTACGCTGGCCAGATCGTGGTCTGCGTCGACGCGCATTCGTCACCCGCTGGGCCGGACGGCGGCGACTGCTACCCAAGCGGCGTTCTGCTCAACGGCGTACCGCCGGCCGTTGCACGTGAAGTCGCGGCGACTTGGGCCATCGCCGGGTTGTGCGGCGTCGACACCAAGGCGCTCGCAAGCCACCTGCAGCGGACCGGTCCCCTGGCAGGGACCCTGGTAGTGAGCGCGCAACAGCCGGTGGCAAGCGGCAAGAGCATCAAGCCGGGCCGCCCTGGACGATATACAACGGCGAAACCGCAGGAGGTAAGCACCGGTCGGCCCTACCGCATCTACGGCGGCGGTGCCCGCGTGGTCGTATATGACTTCGGCCTTGATCCGGCGATGCTGGCATGGCTGGTTGGTCGTGACTGCCAGACCACGGTGGTGCCCTGGGACTACCCGGCGGAGGACGTCCTGGAGATGAGTCCGGACGCCGTCGTCTTGTCTGGCGGCCCCGGCAATCCGGCGCAATGTGATAGTCTGGTCGCCGTCTTCCAGCCGTTGCTTGGCCAACTGCCGATGCTTGGCGTTGGCCTTGGCCACCAGTTGCTGGCCAGGTCGCAGGGTGGCAGGACCGGGCAGATGTGGTGCGGGCATCGGGGCAACGGGGTGCCCGTGCGTGAGGTGGATACCGGCATTGTCGCTGCAACCCGGCAGAGCCATGGCTACTCCGTCCTTGGTTGCCCGGCAGGCGCAAGAGCAACCCATGTCGCCGTGGCTGATGGCTCGGTTGAGGGGTTTGAGTATCCTGCGCTCAAGGCTTGGTCAGTTCAGTTTGTGCCGACGGCGGACCAAGCAGGCGTCGGTTTTGCGGAGCGGTTGTGGGCACGGGTCCTTACGGCGGCTCAGACGCGTTCTCTCTCGGCATAAGCCGGGCATTCATCACCTGGGTGCAGTAGCGTATCCGGTTGTCTGGCCTATCCTGGGCGGCGCCACGCTGGCGCCGCCTTTACAATGCGACGAGGGAGGACCGGACAGGGGTTTGCGCGAATGTGACATGGCTGCGGCCTGTTAAGGCCATTGGGTTCAGGCGCCGCGAGTTGGCGCTTGATGTGGTCTTCCGGGCCTGATATCTTGGATGGAGGTGCAGTGGCACGTGGACTGCATCTTTTGTGCGATTGCGGCGGGCGCGATCAAGAGCGACATCGTTTATAGCGATGACCTGGTCGTAGCCTTTCGTGATATCAGCCCGGTCGCGCCGGTTCATGTCCTGGTTGTCCCGCGTAAGCATATTGGGTCCCTGCTTGACCTCGGACCGCAGGATGGCGAGCTGTTGGTGGCCATCCACCGGGCGATACAGCAAGTGGCGCGGGATCAAGGTGTGGCCGGGAGCGGTTTCCGGGTAGTCGCCAATGTCGGTGAGGGTGCCGGCCAGTCGGTCGGCCATCTCCACTACCATGTCTTGGGTGGCAGAGCCTTTGTCTGGCCTCCGGGCTAACAGGGCTGGAGCGCCACGCCAGGGCGGTGGAGGGAGGGATATGCAAGATGTCCGAGGTCAAGGTTGGCAAGGATGAGACCCTTGAGAGCGCTCTAAGGCGCTTTAAGCGGCAATGTCAGCGTTCGGGCGTACTCAAAGAGGTACGCAAGCGTGAGCATTACGAAAAGCCGAGCGTGCAAAAGAAGAAAAAGTCCATCGCCGCGCAACGGCGTAAACGTAAGTAAGGGGGATGGCGATGCCGACCCTCAAGGATCGTCTCCAGCAAGACATGGTTGAGGCGCTGCGTGCCCGCGAGGCGGGTCGGCAGCGTCTCTCCGTCATCCGCCTATTACGTACGGCGGTGCTCAATGCCGAAAAAGAAGGTCGCGGTGAGATCGACGATGCGGCCGTGTTGGCGGTGCTTAGCCGTGAGGGCAAGCGCCTGCAGAGCGACATTGATGAGTTTGAGCGTCTCGGCCAGCACGATCGTGCCCAGGCCCTGGTTGCCGAGTTAGCCATCGTCAAGGAGTACCTGCCCGCGGGACTGAGCGCGGCCCAGGTCGAGGAGCTCGCACGCGAGGCAGTGGCCTTGGCGGGCGCGTCCCGACCGGGGGACATGGGCAAGGTCATGAAGTTGCTTGTGCCAAAGATCGCCGGCAGGGCCGACGGCAAACTGGCAAGCGATATCGTCAAGCGGCTGCTCGATTCTTCACCGCCGGAGCATCCCTAATCGTCCAACCAACCAGCGTGGGTGGTCGCCGCGATCAAGGCGGCCACCCGCTCTCCCGCCCGTCGACCAGCCGTGCCTGCCAGAGATGTGCCTCAGTGGAGATTTCTTACTGCTTTGCCGGTTCCATCCGGTGGGTCGTGGAGCGCAAGCGCCAGTCAGGGTATACTGGAGATGTCGGATTGCTTATCTCTAGGTGCAGCGAGACTAGTAGTTGAGGTTTACGCCAATCCGGGAGGAGACGACATGATGTCTACAGCGATAAAGATGTTTCGATCGACTGGGCGTCGGCGACGACGTGGGTTGCGCCGATGGGTGTTGGTGCTTGCCCTGATGTTGATGCTGCCGAGCCTGCTGGCTTGGCGCGACGCCCCGTCGCTGGATCAGGCACTTGTCTTGACCAACGCTGATCTCAGCCTTGCCTCCACCATGCCGACTCGCGCATACATCTGCACCATCGGTGGGGCAATCGACGCGGGCTTGGCGCGGTATGTGGCCAGGGTCGTGCGTGAGGCAAGCGCCGCTGGCGCCGCCGTGGTTTTTCGCATTGACAGCACCGGCGGCCTGGTGGATGCGGCTCTGCAGATCCGCGATACGATCTTGCGCGCAAGTGTGCCCACGGTTGCCTTTGTCGAGGGTCGGGCGTGGAGCGCGGCGGCCCTGATCGCCATGGCGGCTGAGCACCTTGCGATGGCGCCGGGCAGCAGTATTGGTGCGGCGGAGCCGATCCCGTTGACGATCAAGACCTTGTCCGCCGTCCGGGCTGAGTTTGAGGCCACCGCTGAGGCACGTGGACGCGACTCCTTGCTTGCCGCGGCGATGGTGGACGCGAGCATCGTCATTCCCGGCCTGGTTGACGCCGGTCAACTTCTGAGCATGACCGCCGGGGTAGCCCAGGAGCGTGGTTTCGCAGACGCGGGTTCCGGCACGATGGGCGAGGCGGTAGATGGCGCCGGCATGGCGGGCGTGACGCTTGTTGATGCGCCGCAAACGTCCGCCGAAAAGCTCGCCCGGCTCGTAACGCACCCGGCGGTTGCCCCGGTCCTGCTCACGGTGGCATTGGTTTCGTTGGTCATCGAGGTGTTTTCGGCCGGGTTTGGTGCCGCCGGCATCGTTGGCCTAGTCGCGCTCGGGCTCTTCTTTGGTGGGCACCTGATCGCCGGCGTGGGCGGCTGGGAGGTCACCGCGCTATTCATCCTCGGGGTCGCCCTGCTACTGATTGAGGGGTTTGTTCCTGGCTTTGGCATCTTTGGCGTCGGCGGCCTCGTCGCCATGATCGCCAGCGTGTATCTCGCCTCGCGCAGCAGCACCGATGCCCTGCGCTCGCTGGTGGTCGCCATCGTTGCCAGCACGGCGCTGTCGATTCTGATGATCCGTGTCGGCATGCGCAGAGGCTGGTTTGCTCGTCTGACCTTAGCGCAGTCCCTACGCACGGACCAGGGGTTCATCGCCCGCGAGCAGCGGGTTGACCTCATGGGTCGCACCGGGACTGCGGTTACGTCGCTGCGTCCCGCGGGTACCGCTCGCTTTGGCGAGCTATTGCTCGACGTGGTCAGCGAGGGCATGTTCATTGGCGCGGGCACGGCGGTTACTGTGATCCGTGTCGAGGGACCACGGGTTGTCGTCAGCCCGGCACAGCCGGGTCTCGGGCAATAGGCCCAATTCAGCGTTCAGGAGGTATGCCATTTGTTCCTGGATCAGCCGGTTCTCTTCCTTGTGTTTATCGGCATCGGCATCATCTTGCTGTCGATCATCTTGAGCTTCATCCCGCTTGGCCTTTACATCTCAGCGCTGGCGGCGGGGGTCAAGGTCGCGTTTGGTACATTGATCGGTATGCGGCTGCGCCGCGTGCCGCCCGGGGTCATGATCACGGGCTTGATCAAGGCGACCAAGGCCGGCATCGACGTCAACATCAACAAGCTGGAGGCGCACTTCCTGGCCGGCGGTAACGTCGACCGCGTGATCAATGCGCTGATCGCCGCCCAGCGTGCCGCCATCCCTTTGGAGTTTGAGCGGGCAGCGGCCATCGATCTGGCCGGCCGTGATGTCCTCCAGGCGGTGCAGATGAGCGTCAACCCCAAGGTCATTGAGACGCCGATCATCGCTGCGGTCGCCAAGGACGGCATCGAGTTAAAGGCCAAGGCGCGCGTGACGGTACGCGCCAACATCGAGCGCCTTGTCGGTGGAGCTGGCGAGGAGACGATCATCGCCCGCGTCGGCGAGGGTATCGTCACGACCATCGGCTCATCCAACACCCACAAGGAAGTCCTCGAAAACCCAGACTCCATCTCGCGCACCGTCCTGTCCAAGGGCCTAGACGCAGGCACAGCCTTTGAGATCCTGTCGATCGACATCGCCGACGTTGACGTCGGTAAAAACATCGGCGCCCAACTCGAAACCGACCGGGCCGAGGCCGACAAGCGCATCGCTCAGGCCAAAGCCGAGGAGCGCCGCGCGATGGCTATTGCCCGCGAGACCGAAATGCGCGCTACCGTGCAACAGATGAGGGCAAAGGTTGTCGAGGCCGAGGCAGAGGTGCCCAAGGCGATGGCTGACGCTCTGCGTGCAGGCAAGCTTGGCGTGTTTGACTACTACAACATGCAAAACATCCTCGCGGACACCGCGATGCGTGATGGTATCGCCCGCGGCGGGCCGGCACCCTCGACCCCGCAACAGCCGGGCACGGAACGCAAATAGGTTTCGAGTGAGTGGTGATCGGGAGTGAACCCAACCGGGCTCATCTTCTTTGCCGTGATTTTGCTGATCGACAGCCTAATCAAGGCGCAGCGCCGGTCGCAAGGGCGGGGCAGCGATTGGCAGGAGATATTCAAGCCGCGTAACGTCCGGTCAAGGCCAGGGATGCGCCCTGGCCTTGACCCCCGGCGCGGTGCACTCGGCAAGCCCGAGCAGAGCAAAAGCACCTCAGGGCGGCCGGTCCGCCGTACTCCTATACGTGAGGCGACGCCGGTTGACAGCGGCCTCGAGCCTGCGCCAGAGTACGGTGGCAGTATGGACTTCTTCTCAACCGAAGGTACCAGCCATGAGTGGGGTGCCGATGACGCTGTCGAGGCCGAGGCAGCGGAGCTGACGATCGAGGGCAGTGAAGAAGCCAGTGCCGCCGCACGCTATGGTGCGCCAGGCGCAGCTGTTTCAGTCGCCGTGGCGATGCTAACCGGCCGCTCAGACACAGGCGGACCGTCCGCGGCGATTGTCCTGGGGGAGGTCCTTGACCGGCCACGCGCGCACCGGCCGTGGCGGCCGCGCGGCAAGCGCTGAGGTGGGCAAGCCTTGCTTAACAGGGCTGGTTAACCTATCATTAGGGCAAACGAGACCGCAGAAGCCTCGCAAATGGACTTCTGCGGTATTGGTGTCTGCTTTTTGGCGATTGTGATTCGCGGTCCCTCCTCCGATTGGAGTGGGGCCGGCGGAAGGGGCCGGTAGCCTCGTGTCAGAGGACCCGAAAGTCGGGCCGGACGTCCACCAGGTTGAGATTGCGAGTGTCGGCGAAGCAATAAACGTGTTTGGCCGGAATGACCAAAATCTGCGGCTAATTGAGCGCAGTTTTGGCGTACGGGTTGTACCTCGCGGCGACTCGATCGGCGTCGAGGGTGCCCCGGAGGATATCGCGCGTGCATCTGGCCTGTTGCGCCGGATCATTGAGCTCCACAGATCCGGACACTTTGTTACAGGCCAGGAAATGCGTTACGCGATTACGCAGGCAAAAGCGGGCAACGTGGACGTGTTGACGGACCTTTACTCCGATGTGATCATCTCAACGAGCCGCGGTAAGCAAATCCGTCCCAAAACGATAGGGCAAAAGCAGTACACCCAGGCAATGCGCCAGGACTCACTGGTATTTGGCATCGGCCCCGCCGGGACGGGCAAGACGTACCTCGCGATGGCCATGGCTATCGCGGCGTTTAAGGCCAAGGAAGTTGCCCGCATTGTGCTCACCCGGCCTGCCGTGGAGGCGGGCGAGAAACTTGGCTTTCTGCCGGGCGACCTGCAGGACAAGGTCGATCCGTATCTGCGCCCCCTCTATGACGCCCTGTACGACATCATGGGCGTGGAGGCTTTTCGCCGCAACATGGAGCGCGGGTTGATCGAGGTGGCGCCGCTTGCCTATATGCGCGGTCGCACACTCGATGATTCGTTTGTCGTCCTTGACGAAGCCCAAAACACCACGCATGAACAGATGAAGATGTTTCTTACCCGCTTAGGCTTTGGCTCCCGGGCCGTGGTTACCGGCGATGTAACCCAGATTGACCTGCCAAAGGGGACCGAGTCCGGTTTGCTCGAAGCCCGCCGTGTACTTGCCGACACGCCCGGCATCTCCATCATCCATCTAACCGACCAAGACGTGGTGCGGCACGAGCTTGTGCAGCGCATCATCCGTGCCTACGAAAAATACGAGCGCGAGCAGGAGGCTGCCGCTGGGACGGGGACTACCGCCCCGCCGCCGGAGGGACCCGTCGCATGAACGCGCCGCAGACTCCCGCCGGGCCCAACGGCCAGGGCAAACCTGCTCGTACGCCTGGGCGGCCCAATCTCTCCGCGGCGCATGTGCCTCGGCTGATGGTGGGCCTGATCGTGCTTGTTGTGCTGTCCGGTATTCTGTTTGTCAATTACCGACCGCAGGGCTATGCGCTTTCCGTGGGTTCGGTGGCCCCCGAGGATTTTCTCGCCCCGGCCACGGCAGTTGACAGCTATGCCACGGCCCAAGCGCGCGAGCGGGCGGCTGCGATGATTCCCGATTACTTCCGGTTTGACTCGACCTTGGCGCCCGCAGCAACCGCGAGCCTTGACCAATTGCAGGGTGACATCGCTGCTCTCCTTCAGAATACGACCCTTAGCCAGGACGACTTGCGGGCGGCAATCGCCGCCAGACTGCCGGCAGATGGCGCCACCGAAGCGGCACGCGCGATCGTGGCCCTGGGACGGCCCGCCTGGATCAATCTGATGACCAAGTTCCGCGAAGCAGTTGTCGCTCAGCTCTCGGTTGAGCTTCCCGCTGACGAGCTCAGCGATGCCCGCGCCACCCTGGCCACCAAGGTTGCGGGCTTCAACGTCAGTACGGCCTTGGAGACCAGCCTGATAGCCATTGGCAACGCCAAGCTGCAGCCCACGCTGGTGCTCGACGTGGAGGAGACGACACGCCGGCGCGAGGCCGCCATGGCCGCCGTCGAGCCGACGATGATCCTCAAAGATCAGATCATCGCTCGCCGCGGCGACGTGCTCGATGCCCGCCAAATCGCTTTACTGCAGGATTTCGGTGTATTGCGCTCAAGCCTTAGCATCTGGGTCATCGTCGGTGCGTTAGCCCTCGCCGCGGTGATGACGGCAGTGATCACGGTCTACCTGTTCTTGCATGAGCACGAAGTGTTCATGAACGGGACCCGGTTGCTGCTGGTCGCAATTATCGTCTCGCTCGTCCTCGTCGCCACCCAGCTGACCCGCGGTATCTCCGGTTTTCTCGCGCCGGTTGCCGCGGGCACGATGTTGATCGCGTCGCTGCTCGGAGCTCGGCTTGCGTTGTTCGTCGGGCCGGTGCTCGCGGCGGCGGTTGGGCTGATCCTCGGCGGCGACATCCGTTTTGGCGTTGCGGCACTGGTCGGCGGAGTTGTCGGCGTCTACGGCCTCGCGTGGGTGGGACAGCGTTCGGCACTGACCCGCGCCGGGTTCATGGTCTCGCTCGGCAACGTATTGGTTGTCCTTGCCTTTGCTATGGTCCGTGGTGAGTCCCTGGGGGCCCTTGCCACCTGGCAGGCCGCGGGCTTTGCTTTTCTCAACGGGATCCTGTCGGCCGTACTGACCATCGGTACGCTTCCCTTCTTTGAATCCACCTTTGGCATCCTGACGGATGTGCGACTGCTCGAGCTTGCTAACCCTAACCAGCCGCTCCTGCGCCGGCTGCTGGTCGAAGCTCCTGGTACTTATCACCATAGCATCGTTGTTGGCAACCTGGCTGAGGCGGCGGCGGACACCGTCGGCGCCAACCGGCTCCTGACGCGGGTGGGTGCCTACTACCACGACATCGGCAAGGTGACGCGGCCGTACTTTTTTATCGAAAACCAGATTGGTCAGGAAAACCCACACGACAAAATCTCCCCCGGGCTCTCTGCCTTGATTATCACGTCCCATGTAAAAGACGGTGTAACACTGGCAGAAGAAGCCCGTCTGCCCGCCCCGATTGTAAACATCATCCGCAGCCACCACGGACGGACGCTAGTGTCTTACTTCTACCGCCGGGCAACCGAGAATGGCAATATCGAGCGCGTTGTCGAAGAGGATTTCCGCTACGATGGGCCGCTGCCCGAGAGCCCCGAGGAAGCTATCGTCATGCTTGCAGACGCAATGGAAGCGGCCGTGCGTTCGCTGCCGGAGCCGACGCCAACCCGGATCGAAAACCTCGTCCGGCGACTGATTCGCGAGCGGCTGAGCGACGGCCAGTTGGAGCGCTGCGATCTGACCCTGCGCGATTTAGACCGCATCGGCGAGACATTTGTTCGCGTCCTGATGGGCATCTTTCATGCCCGGATCGAGTACCCAAAGAGCCCCGACGACCTGATCCGGCAAATCACGGCAAGCGGCATCGATGCCGCGCAAGCATCACCAAGCGTGCCAGAGCCGGTCGGCGACGACGCGCCACAGGAGACGAAGTAATTGGCCAAGAGATTGCTTGTCACCAATGAGTCCGGTCACCGTCTCAGTGCGGCAATCCGCGAGGCGATGGAAGCTGCCGTCGGTGGGGCGCTCGTCGCGGGTGGCCTAACGGGCGATTTGTCACGTTTCCGCGTGGATTTGACGCTGGTCACCGACGAAGATCTACGTGAGTTGAGCCGGCAGTACCTTGGTGTCGACCACTACACCGATGTCATGTCGTTCTCCCAGCTCGAGGGCGATAATGCGCCAGTCATACGCGGCGGGCCCCGGGTCAACCTATTGGGCGACATCATCATCTCCTATGACCGGGCGTTAGAGCAGGCCGCTCGCGCCGGCCACCCGCTGGCGACCGAGCTGGCCCTGCTGGTCGCGCACGGTGTGCTGCACTTGCTTGGCAATGGCGACGAAACCGCCTTTGACGCGGCTCTAATGCGGGAACGTGAACGGCAGGCACTGTCCTGCGCCGGCATTGTCTTCCAGGCTCCGCCAGTTCCACCGCAACCGGAATAGGGGGCCATCCGCGTGTTTGTCCGTCTACGCAACTACGTCATTACTGGCGCCGTCGTGCTGGTTCCAGTGGTGCTCACATGGTATGTGCTTGCGGCGATGTTTCGCTTTCTTGACGGGCTCACCGCCCGCTGGGTGATTCGCTGGATCGGCCATCCAGTCCCCGGCCTCGGCATGTTGGTGACCGTCGCGATTGTGGTGGTCACCGGCATCCTGACCCGCAGCTTCATCGGACACCGCGTCATCACGTTTGGCCAATCAATCATTGCGAGGATGCCAATCGTGCGCAGTGTCTACGTCACAATCCGGCAGATTGTCGATGCGTTTGCCATGACCGACCAAAATGCGTTTAAACGCGTAGCCTTGATCGAATACCCGCGCAAAGGCATCTGGTCGATCGCCTTTCTAACCTCAAGCGGTCTTCCGGTTGCCTCGGAGGCGCTGGGGCAGGAACTTGTATCCGTGTTTTTGCCGACGACGCCCAACCCGACCTCGGGCTTTCTGTTGCTGTTGCCGCGCAAAGACGTGCGGTTAATGGATATCTCAGTTGAGGACGGCCTCAAGCTGGTGATCTCCGGCGGTGTGTTCAGTCCGGGCAACCCGCCGAGCCACTCCGAGGGCCAGGTCGGTACGGCCGCTGCTGGGACCGCCGCGATCGACGAAGAGCCCAAGCAGGAGTGATCTGACCCGTCCGGCGCAGGTTGACGCCCCTTCGACGCGGAAATGAAAGCCCTCGGAGGGATCCTCTCTTGAGACTGAATCGTTGCTGGATTGGCCGCATCGCACTTCCACTGGCCTGCTGCCTGCTGTTTGCGCTGTTGATTCCGCTTTCTGGATGCGGTGACGGGGGCCAGGCAAACGCCGACCCGCCGCCCCCGCCGCCGGTTTATTGCCCGCTCTGTGGCGAGGAGTTGCCGGCAGGTACGGATCTTACGCTACGCCCGCTGATGGTCATGCTGGATAACCATCCCGACGCCCGGCCACAGTCTGGCCTTACCGAGGCCTGCCTCGTCATTGAGTCGCTGGCCGAGGGCGGTGTAACCCGGATCGTCCCGGTGTTTGTCCACGGCCTGCCCGAGCGGCTCGGCCCAGTGCGCAGTGCTCGGCATTACTTCCTGGACCTGGCGCTTGGCCTCGATGCTCTCTATGCGCATTGCGGCCAGAGCCCGCAGGCGTCGGTGGACATCGCCAGGCTCAAGGTCGCCGACCTCAATGAATTCGCCCTGAGCAGCTATTTCTGGCGCGACGCGGACCGCTCGTCGCCCCATAATCTCTACACGAGTGTCGGCAAGTTGCGCGCTGCCGCCGCCAGCATCAAACTCCGCACAGCGCAATCGTCAAGCGGCTCTGCCTGGCCCTACCGGACAGGCGAGGCCGGCAAGACCTGGCAGGGCGAGGCAGGACTTGGCTTCGAGCTTAGCTGGCCGTACAGTTCGGGCCGCAATGTCGTGAGCTTTCGCTGGCAGGCGCCAAAGAACGCACCCGGTGCGACAACCCCTGCCGCAGGGGACATCGGCTACTATGAGCGCGCTGTCAACGGCAAGCCCCAGATCGATGAGGCGAGCGGCAAGACGCTACAGATAGCCAATGTGATCGTTGCCTACGCGCCATTTTGGCGGATCCCTGGCGACACCGACGGACGTTTGGACGCAGACCTGACCGGCACCGGCAAGGCCGTTGTCTACAGCGGGGGCAAGGTGCTTGCTGTTACCTGGCGCAAGGCGGAGCGGACTTCGCCGCTTGTCTTTGTCGATGCCGCTGGGGAGCAGCTCTGGCTGCCTGCCGGACAGACGTGGATCCTGGTCGTGCCTAAGGAGAGCCAGGTTAAGCCTCTGGCGCCTGCGGGCAGCTAGAAGGTTCGGGCCCGCGCGAGCGGGTGGAAGGGGATATCTCAGTATGGCCGACGAGTCCGCGCACACAGCTTTGATCACGGATGAACGCATCCGCACCCTGGTTGAGTGCGCCCGGCAGGCGCGCCATCGTGCGTACTGCCCGTATTCCCGCTTCGCCGTCGGTGCCGCCGCGCTGACGACCGATGGGTCGATCTACGTGGGATGCAACATCGAAAACGCCGCCTATTCCGAAACCATCTGCGCTGAGCGGGTCGCCCTCTACAAAGCGGTTAGCGAGGGCAACCGCGATGTCATCGCCCTCGCCGTGGTCGCCGCCGGCCTGACGCCTCCGCGCCCCTGTGGCGCGTGTCTGCAGGTCATCGCCGAGCTAGCGCCGCGCGCAACAATCTACATGGCCGCCCCGGACGGCCTCTATGAGTCAGCGACGCTTGGTGACCTTCTGCCGGCGCCGTTTAGCCTCCGCGAGCCCGGCGCCGAATTGATTGGAGATGGCTAGTAATGGCAACGCAGCAGTTCCGTAGCGGTTTCGCCGTCTTGATCGGCCGGCCCAACGTCGGCAAATCGACTCTGATCAATGCCCTGGTCGGCCGCAAGATCGCCATTGTTGCCGACAAACCGCAGACGACGCGCAACCGCATCCTCGGCGTGGTAGCGGGACTTGACTACCAGGTCGTTTTGGTCGATACCCCGGGCATCCACCGGCCCCATCACCTGCTCGGCGAAGCGATGGTCCAGGCCGCGGTCGACGCGATCGAGGAGACTGAGGCGATTCTGATGGTCGTCGACGCCAGCGAACCCCCCGGCCCTGGTGACCGGTACGTGGCAGCCTACGTGGGCAAGACCAGTACACCGGCGTTTTGCGTCGTTAACAAGATCGACCTCCTGCCGGCCGAGCAGGTCGATGCGGCAGTTGGGCAGTACGCCAGCCTTGCCAACTTCCGTGGCGTGTTGCCGGTTAGCGCGTTGACTGGGCAAGGCGTGTCAGAGTTGTTGAGTGTGATCCTGCCGCTTTTGCCGGCAGGGCCGATGTATTTCCCTGCGGGCACAGTGACCGACCAGCCGGCCAGTTTTATCGCCGGCGAAACCGTGCGGGAAAAGTTGATTGTCCTGACCGAGGAAGAGGTGCCGCATTCCATCGCGGTTGAGGTTGAGGAGATGGTCAAGCGGCCCAACGGCATGCTGTTTATTCGTGCCGTCATCTACGTCGAGCGTGCCAGTCAGCGGGGGATCATCTTGGGTGCGGGCGGGAGCAAACTCAAAGAGGCCGGCCGCCTGGCGCGCGAGGATCTGGAAAAGCTATTTGGCGATCGGATCTACCTTGAGCTGTGGGTCAAGGTCAAACCGGATTGGCGCAACCGGCAACGTGACCTCAAAGACCTTGGTTATCGTTGACGCAATCCCGTTTGCGCGGTGATATAATCAACTGTCGGCATGGTCCATCGGCCATGCATGCGATCTGCCCCGTACTTTCGCAACACTCGGAGGTGAGACACGTGGAGTCCCAGAGTAGCGACGGCCCTCATTTGCGTTGCGGCCCGGGCTTTCTGCCCGGAGAGGTGAGCCGTTGGCTCAAGGTAGCACAACCAAATAACCGGACGGGACACCCGTGTCGTAGCCTGCCGCGTCATCCACTGGAGCGGTAGCCTGCACGGGACCTCGTCCGGCAAAACGGAGGCGAGGTCCAATGGATCGCGAGCTGCTCAAGCTGGTTACCGACATTCAGGCTCTGCTCGATCTTAAAGATACCACCCCTCTCAAGGCCTTCTTGGCCAAACTGCACCCTTCGGACCTCGCCGAGGTAATCGAGGAACTGACGCCTGAGCAAGGCGCCCATGTCCTTGCGCTTACCGATGACGAGGACGCGGCCGAGGCGTTTGACGACCTGCCTGGCGCCACGCAGCGCGAGGTCATCGCCGAGATGGAGTCGCCCGAGATCAGCGTGATGCTCGAGCAGATGGGCGACGATGACATCGCGGACCTGATGGCCGAGCTAGGCACGGACGAGGCGGAGCGGGTCCTCGGTCTGCTCGATGTCGAGGACGCGGCCGAGGTCAAGCAACTGCTGTCGTACCCGGAGGACAGCGCCGGCGGCATCATGACCACCGAGTTTTTCTGGGTGCCTGAGATGTACACCGCGGCCCGGGCCATTGAGCACATGCGCCGCCTCGCGCAAGAGGTCGAGACGGTCAACTATATCTACGTTCTTGGCCCCGCAGGTAAACTGCGCGGCGTGCTAAGCCTGCGCGAGTTGATCGTCGCCGATCCCGCAACGATGGTGCGGGATGTGATGGAGAGGGACCTGGTTACGGTAGGGGTTTCCGATGACCAGGAGGAAGTCGCACGTACCGCCATGCACTATGACTTGCTGGCGGTGCCTGTCCTGGATGCGGACGGCAGGATGCTCGGTATCGTGACCATCGACGACATCGTCGATGTCTTGGACCAAGAGGCTGCCGAGGACCTTGCGGGTGTCGCGCACGGTGGGCGCACGATCGACGAGTCCGGCGTGGACAGAGATAGCGTGTGGGCCAGGGTCAAGCTGCGGTTACCGTGGTTGGTGTTGCTGATGTTTGGCGACTTCATGTCGGCCAGCGTGATCAGCCGGTTTGAGGGCGTACTGCAGACGTTTGTCGTCTTGGCCTTTTTCATCCCTGTCCTGATGGACATGGGTGGCAACGTTGGGACCCAGTCCCTGGCGATGACCGTGCGTGGCCTTGCCACCGGTGAGGTCGATCGGCGTGACTTGCCCCGGTTGATCTGGCGCGAGACCAGGGTTGGCGTTTCCCTCGGGCTGATCTGTGGCACCCTGATCGGGCTCGTCGCCTTGGTCTGGCAGCGGACGCCCGCCCTTGGCATCGTGATCGGCTCGGCGATGGCGGTGACGATGGGCTTTGCTGGCGTGCTGGGGACTGTCGTGCCGATGATCTTTGACCGTCTGGGCGTCGATTCGGCGGTCGCTTCGAGCCCGTTTATCACATCATTGGTTGACGTCCTGGGATTGCTGGTCTACTTCGCGGTGGCGACGGAGGTTATGCACCTGCTGGTCTAGGCCGGCGGGCGAGACAAGGAGGCGGCGATGGGCTCTCTGACGACGGAGGCCGTGATCCTGCGGGCCAGGGACTTTGGTGAGGCGGACCGGTTGCTGACCCTGTTCACCCTGGCTGAGGGCAAGATCACGGCCAAGGTCCGTGGGGCGCGCAAGCCGCGCAGCCGCCTGGCCGGTGCGACGTTGCCGCTCAGCCATGTTGAGGTCATGCTATGGCAAGGACGGTCCAACATCGCACTGTTGACCCAGGCGGTGGCACGCGACTCGTATTCGCCGTTGCGCGATGACCTACACCGGCTCGCCCTGGCGAGCCTCGCCGCCGAGCTGGTTGACCTGATGTCCGAGGAGCGGATCGCCTCACCCGCGACGTTTGTTGCGCTGCTGGAGACCATGGCCATGATCAGCTACGGTGAGGCGCCCCAGCTGGCCACGTATGCGTTTGCGCTGCGATTGCTGCGCTCCGCCGGCCTCACTGCCCCAGCGGGTGCCTGCGCAGGTTGCGGGCGGACCGTTGCCACGGCCGGCGGATGGACCTGGGCGAGTGACCAGGCGGTGCTCCTCTGCTCGGAGTGTGCCGGCACGGGAGGGTTTCCGGTATTGCCGGTCCGCCTGGACACCCTTGCGGCGCTCCGCCAGTTGACCGATGGCACCACCCGCAGCGTCGCCGCTCTCCGGGTGGACCCCGCCGTCGCCCGCCAGCTGCGGGCGATTGTCTGGGATTCGCTGACGGCGCACCTTGACCGGCGACCGCGCAGCCTCGACTTCCTCGATTCCCTGCCGCCCGGGCGCTGACGGTCCGTGCACCGTCGGTTTGTCGGATGCATTGGCGCAGGCAGTCTGCCTGCGCGGTTGACAGCTACGCACCCTGGTTGTTAGAGTCGCGGTAAGAGCCGTCCGTGTCGGCCGCCCAAGCATGCTTGTGGCTAGCAGGCACAGACCGGCGCAATGCCAATATCCCGCCCGATGACAAAGAGGAGTAACCTGGTTTGGACCGTACAGAGAGCCGGCGGCAGGTGCGAGCCGGACGGGCCAGCGGGCCAAGGCGCTTTGGAGGGACGCAAAAGAGTGGGTCGGTCGTCGTTGCGGCCGGCCAAGCAGGGTGGAACCGCGGCTGACACCCGTCCCTGCCCGGTTTTGGGCAAGGGCGGGTTTTATCGTTTGCCGGGCACGGCGCGGCATCGATAGGGCTCCCCGGCCCGACGTGAGCAGCTGGAGGTGGCTACACTGTATCTACAAGATATCCTGATGCGCCTTGAGCACTATTGGGCGCGTCAAGGGTGCGCGATCTGGTTTCCCTATGACGTTGAAAAAGGCGCCGGCACAATGAATCCGGCGACATTCTTCCGCGCGCTCGGCCCCGAGCCGTGGCGCGTCGCCTACCTGGAGCCGTCCCGTCGACCGGTCGACGCCCGCTACGGCGAAAACCCCAACCGGCTCTACCAGCACCTGCAATATCAGGTTGTCCTTAAGCCATCACCGGACGACGTGCAGGAGCTCTACCTGGCAAGCCTGGCTGATATCGGCATTGACGCCCGCGCCCACGACATCCGGTTTGTCGAGGACAACTGGGAGGCGCCGACCCTTGGCGCCTGGGGCACCGGCTGGGAAGTGTGGCTGGATGGACAGGAGATAACCCAGTTTACCTACTTCCAGCAGGTCGGGGGCATTGAGGTGCGGCCCGTTGCCGCGGAGATCACCTACGGCCTTGAGCGGATTGCCTCGTATGTCCAGGGCTGCGCGTCGGTGTACGACATCCAGTATAAGCAGGGCCTTTCCTATGGCGACATCTTCCTGCGGGCCGAGGTGGAGCACTCCATCTATAGCTTTGAGCTTGCCGACACGGCACTGCTGCTCCAACTGTTTGACTCATACGAAAAGGAAGCTCAACGCGCGCTCGACGCCGGATTGCTCCTGCCGGGCTACGACTACGTGCTGAAGTGCTCCCATGCGTTTAACGTCCTCGAGGCCCGCGGCGCGGTCAGCGTCGCGCAACGGACCGCGATGCTTGGCCGGTGCCGCAAGCTCGCCCGGGTGTGTGCGCGTACATATGTCGCCCAGAGGGAGGCGCTGGGGCACCCGCTCCTGGCATCCCCGGCGGCAAGACAGCGCGGGGAGGTGAGCGGGGCGTGAGCACCTTCAACGGCGAAACACGCGACCTGCTCTTTGAGGTCGGCATGGCAGAGGTGCCGGCGCGGTTTCTACCGGGGATGCTTGAGCAATTTGCCGACCGCGTTGTGCGATCTTTGGACGATCTGGCGATTGGGCACGGCGAGGCGACTATCTATGGGGCTCCGCGCCGCGTTGCGGTCATCGTGCGCGGCGTATGGTTGCGCCAGCCGGACCGGGTCCAGGAGGTGCGTGGGCCATCGGCCAAAGCCGCCTTCGCGCCCGACGGGACGCCGACCAAGGCGGCCACCGGTTTTGCCAAGGCCCAAGGTGTCGACCTCGCGGACCTGGCCGTGCGCGAGGTAAACGGCGTAGAGTATGTCTTTGCTGTCCGCCGTGAGATCGGCCGGCCGACCGTCGACCTGCTCTTGGAGACGCTGCCAAAGGTCCTGACTGCAATGCAGTTTCCCCGCAATATGCGCTGGGGCGAGTACGATTTCACCTTTGTCCGGCCGATCCGTTGGTTGCTCTGCCTGCTCGGGGATCATCCGTTGCGGATTGAGCTGCCGGGCCTGCCGGCGACGCTGGCCGAGCCCGTCGGCACGAGCCGGGGCCATCGTTTTCTCTTTCCGGAACCCCTACATATCCAGAGCCCCGCTGGCTACGTCGACTCTCTGCGCACTGCCGCGGTACTGGTTGACCCGGCGGAAAGAAGATCGCTAATCGCCCGTGGCGCCGCTAAGCTGGCCGCCGAGGTTGACGGAGAGGTTGAGTTGAGCGACGATCTGCTGGATGAGCTCACTTGGTTAAGCGAACACCCAACACCATTGCGTGGCGAGTTTGATCCGGCCAACCTTGTCCTGCCTGAGCCCGTCCTCGTGACCGTGATGCGACATCACCAGCGCTTTGCCCCTGTGCGCAAGCCTGCCGGCGGTGCGCTTCTGCCGTATTTCATCGGGGTGCGGGATGGCGGCCGCGAGCATTTGACCACCGTCCGCGCCGGCTATGAAACGGTCTTGCGGGCCCGGCTGGCCGACGCGCGCTTCTTCTTTGCCGAAGACCGCAAGCGCCGCCTTGCCGAACGCATTGCCGACCTACATGATCTGGTCTACCAGGAAAAGCTCGGCTCCGTCGCCGCCAAGACGAGGCGCGTTGCACGCATCGCCGAGGCTATCGCCGCCATGCTTGGTCTGGACCAAGCAGTGCAAATGGCTGTTGTCCGGGCGGCCGGTTTGGCCAAGTGCGATCTGGTCACGCAGATCGTGCGCGAACTGCCGGAGTTGCAGGGCACAATGGGTGGCGAATATGCGCTGCTCGACGGCGAGCCGGCCCTCGTCGCCACGGCGATTGCGGAGCAATACTTGCCCACCGGCGAGGGCGCGCCGCCGCCCGCGACCCCTGCCGGCCTTGCCCTGGCGATCGCGGACAAGCTTGATGCGCTGGTGGGCCACTTCTGGGCGGGCATCCGCCCAACCGGCTCGCAAGATCCCTACGGCATGCGTCGTGCGGCGCAAGGCATTGTCGTTAGCTTGCTGGCGCAGGGGATGGACCTGGATTTGGCCGCCGCCGTCGATGTCGCCGTGGGCGTCTTCAGAGCTGACGGATTTGACCAGTTTGCCCTGGATGCGGCGACGGCTGAGGTCAAAGCCCTGCTGACTTCGCGGGTCCAGGCGGTTCTGGCCGACAACGGTGCTGCATTTGACGAGATTGACTGCGTGCTAGGCGCGACCGGCCTGGGATTGCGCCCGGGGCTGCTGGCGTCGGCAGCGACGGCGTTGCGGCAGGTGCGGGAAGCAGAATGGTTTCGGCCGGTCTGTGCCGCCGCCGTGCGGGCAAGTGGTCTGGGTGGCACCGCCCGGCAGGCGCTTGGCCTTGGGGCTGGCGAGCCTGTGCCGGCGATTGATCCACGGATCTTCGAGGCAGCGCCGGAGAGCGAGTTGCACGCGGCGCTTCTCGCAACCATAGCCGCAGCCGAACCGCACTTTGCAGCCGGCCAGTTTGCCGCCTATTGGCAGGTCCTCGGTGGCCTGCAGGCGCCGGTCAACGGCTTCTTTGACGGGGTGCTGGTGATGGCCAAGGATGAAGAGGTGCGCCGCAACCGGCTTGCGTTGTGCCACCTGGCCCATGACACCTTTGCCCGTGCTGGTGACCTCAGCCGCCTGGTGTGGCCGGGGGAGCAACCGTCATGAAGCCCGACGAAGCAAGCGCCAAGCGGCCCCGCAAGCGGCGGCCGACGGTCGGACCGGATCTCTTTGCCGACCGCCCGGTCGTGTATGTCGTCTCGGACTCAATCGGCGAGACGGCCGAGTTGGTCACCCGCGCGGCACTGAGCCAGTTCAACCATGGCACCGTCGAGATATTCCGTATCCCATACGTGGAGACCGTCGGTGACATCGATGATGCGCTGGCCCAAGCGGCAAGGCACCGCTGCGTCGTCGTCTACACCCTGGTCTTTCCGGAAATGCGTGCGGCTATGCACGAGCGCGCCGCCGCAGCCGGCATCACCGCGGTCGACATCATGGGCCCCATGATGGAAGCCATTGGGGGGATCGTCGGCAGCGAGCCCAAGCTACAACCGGGCCTGGTGCACAAGCTGGATGAGGAGTATTTCCGGCGCGTCGAGGCGATCGAGTTCGCGGTCAAATACGATGACGGCCGTGATCCACGCGGCCTGCTCAAGGCGGATGTCGTCCTCATCGGCGTGTCGCGGACGTCAAAGACTCCGGTCAGCTTGTACCTCGCCAACCGGGGCATAAAGGTCGCCAACGTGCCCTTGGTGCCCGAATTGCCGGCGCCAGAAGAGCTGTTTCTCCTGCCACGGGGCCGGGTGATCGGCCTGACAATCGATGAAGGTTCCCTGCAATCGATCCGCAACGAGCGGCTGCGGACCCTGGGCCTCGCGATGGGGGCCGATTACGCAGAGCCCAACCGGATTGAACGCGAACTCGCCTACGCCGCCGAGCTATTTCGGAAGCTCAGCTGCCCGGTTGTCGAGGTAACCGGCCGTGCCGTGGAGGAAACGGCGACCAAGGTGCTGGAACATGTCCAGCGATACCAACCGAAGTCAGATTAATGGGGAGGTCCTGGCAATGATGTCGGAAGTCAAGTGGGTGCTGCGGTTTGCCGAGGGCGACGCCACGATGCGCGATTTGCTCGGCGGCAAAGGGGCTGGGTTGGCGGAGATGACCCGGATCGGGTTGCCCGTGCCGCCTGGTTTCACGATCACCACCCGTGCCTGCATCGCCTACAGCGCGGACCCCTCCCACCAGATGCCACCCGGACTTAATGCACAGGTAGACACGGCTTTGGCGGACTTGGAGCAGGCAATCGACAAGCAGTTCGGCAACCCACGCAACCCGCTGTTGGTCTCAGTGCGTTCGGGAGCGGCGATCTCCATGCCGGGGATGATGGACACTATCCTCAACCTTGGCCTCAACGATGAAACCACCGCCGGCCTCGCCGAAGCGACCGGCGACGCGCGATTTGCCTGGGACTGCTACCGTCGACTACTGGCTATGTTTGGCGAGGTTGTCATGAAGTGCAGCGGCAGCGCCTTTGAGACAGTCCTGGAGCAGGCCCGCGAGCGGGCGGGCGTCGCCCAAGATCACGAACTCAGTCCGACCGACCTGATGGCGGTCGTGGCCAGCTACAAGGGCATTATCGAGCGGTCGGTCGGGCGGCCCTTTCCCCAGGACCCGCGGCAGCAACTAGCGCTCGCAATCCAGGCGGTGTTTGACTCCTGGAACAACGAACGAGCCCGGGTTTACCGCGAGCTTAACAAGATCCCGCACGACCTGGGCACGGCGGTCAACGTCCAGGCGATGGTCTTTGGCAACCTGGACATGACCTCAGGCTCAGGCGTCCTCTTTACGCGTAATCCATCAACCGGCGAGGCCCGCATCCTGGGTGAGTACCTGCCCAAGGCCCAAGGAGAAGACGTCGTCGCCGGCATTCGCACCCCGCTGCCAGTTGAGCGCATGCGCCAGGAGGCCCCGGCGGTCTACGCGGAGCTGGAGCGAGTTTCGCGGCTTCTTGAGAAGCACTATCGCGAAGTGCAAGACATCGAGTTTACGGTCGAACGCGGACGGCTGTTTATGTTGCAGACACGCTCCGCCAAGCTGACTGCCGAGGCAGCCGTGCGCCGTGCCGTCGATTTTGTCGCCGAAGGCCTTATCGACAAGGCTGAGGCAGTGCGGCGCATCCCGGCAACGGCGGTCGAGCGACTGCTGCACCGGCGGATCGATCCGGCATCCAAGGTCGAGGTAGTGGCGCGCGGGTTGCCGGCGTCACCGGGCGCGGCGACCGGCGCGGTCGTTTTTGACGCGACGCGGGCCGAGCGGCAGGCAGCGCGTGGCCAACGGGTACTGCTGGTCCGGCCGGAAACCACCCCCGACGACATCCACGGCATGGTCGCCGCCGAGGGAGTGCTGACCAGCCGAGGCGGGATGACATGTCACGCTGCGATCGTGGCGAGGCACATGGGCAAGCCGTGTGTGGTTGGCTGCGATGAGTTGCGCATCGATCTTGGCGCGGCGACGCTGACCGTCCGCGGCCGCCAGTACGGCGAAGGCGACGTCCTGTCCATCGACGGCGCTACCGGCGAAGTCGTCGTCGGCGAGGTGCGGATGATCGAGCCGGAGCTATCAGAGGCGCTGCTCGAGATATTGACCTGGTCGGACGCTTTGCGCCGTCTTGGTGTCCGAGCCAACGCCGACACCCCGCCGGATGCCGCCCGTGCCAGGTCGTTTGGCGCCCAGGGCATTGGCCTTTGCCGTACCGAGCACATGTTCATGGCCCAGGAGCGTCTACCGGTCGTGCAGCAGATGATCATGGCTGAGACCGACGAGCAGCGAGCCGTCGCCCTGGCTGAGTTGCTGCCGATGCAGCAAGGTGACTTCTACGGCATCCTCAAGGCGATGGACGGCCTGCCGGTCACGATCCGCCTGCTCGATCCGCCTCTGCACGAGTTCTTGCCCAACGTCAATGAGCTTGAGCACGAAGTCCGCCGTCTCAAGCGACGCATCTTGCGTTACCAGCGCGAGGAACGCAACGGTGGAAATGGTGAGGCCGAGCGCAGGATCGTCGAGGCGGATCGTGGCGAGGGTGTCGGCAAGATCACAGAGGCGCTGGAACGCCTGGACACCGTGCAGCGCATGATTCGCCGCGCCCGTGCCCTGGCCGAGAGCAATCCAATGCTGGGCCTGCGTGGTTGCCGCCTCGGGATCATCTTTCCCGACATCTATGAGATGCAGGCTCGGGCCATCTTTGCCGCCGCGGCTCAGCTCGTCGCCGAGGGCTATCACCCCTTGCCGGAGGTCATGATTCCGCTCGTCGGGCACGTCAACGAGCTGGCGATTACGCGCCAGGCCGTCGAGCGGGTTGCTGCCGCCGTACGGGCTGAGACGGGCGTTGCGTTCCAGGTCGTCATCGGCACGATGATCGAGGTGCCAAGGGCGGCCCTGTCCGCGGCAGAGATCGCCACCAAGGCGGAGTTCTTCTCCTTTGGCACCAACGACCTAACCCAGACGACGTTTGGCTACTCCCGCGACGACGCGGAGGGCAAGTTCCTTCACCAGTACGTCAACTCTGGGATTCTCAAAGACAACCCGTTTGCTGTCCTTGACCGCGAAGGCGTCGGCGAGCTGGTCAGGATGGGAGTGGAGCGCGGGCGCACGACCCGGCCCAACCTCAAGATCGGCATCTGCGGCGAGCACGGCGGCGAGCCATCCTCGGTGGCATTCTTCCACCTCGCCGGGCTCGATTACGTGAGTTGCTCGCCGTATCGGGTCCCGGTGGCCCGGCTGGCTGCGGCGCAGGCGGCACTGGCAGATCGTTAGGCGATGATCGCCGGGCCCGTGTGCCCTGCGATGACAGGCAAAGGCCGGGCGACCGGCGAAACCACCCCCAGGTGAACCTACCTGGGGGTGGTTGTTTGTGACGGTGCGTGGCGAGGGCGCAGGGGCAATCCGGTGCCGGCTTGAACGATGGGAGAGCGAGGTGCTCGCGCCAGAAGCCGCGCGCAGCTCACTGACCAAGGGCCGGTCCGTGCCTGAGCAGCCTTGCCCGATGCGGACCGAGTTTCAGCGCGATCGGGATCGGATCGTCCACGCCAAGTCGTTTCGGCGGCTCAAGCACAAGACCCAGGTATTTATCGCACCCGCTGGCGACCACTACCGGACCAGGCTGACCCATACGCTTGAGGTGTCCTTGATCGCCAGGACCATTGCCCGGGCGTTGTGCCTCAACGAGGACCTCGCCGAGGCTGTGGCCTTGGGCCACGACCTGGGGCATACACCTTTTGGCCATCTGGGTGAGGACGTCCTGGATGACTGCCTGATGGCCATCGATGCGACCGGCGACGGTTTCCACCACGCGATGCAGAGCCTGAGGGTCGTTGACCTGTTGGAGACGCGCGAAAACGGCGCAGTCGGTCCCGGGCTCAATCTGACGTGGGAAGTGCGTGACGGCATCCGTCAACACTCGGGGGGCGGACGGCCGGGCACTGTCGAAGGGTGCATTGTCCAGCTGGCCGATCGCATTGCCTATCTCAACCACGACATCGATGACGCGGTGCGGGCGGCGGTCATCGCGCCTGGCGAGATCCCGAGCGGTGTGTTACGGATCCTCGGCGACCGGCATTCGCAGCACATCAACACGATGGTGGCCGACGTAATCGACACCTACGGCGCCTGCGGGATGGTTGGCTTCAGCTCCGCGGTGGGCGCGGTTGCGGACGAGCTCGAAGCATTTATGTTTGACCGGGTGTACCTCGGGCCTGCTACCGTGGCGGAGCGTGATAAGGCGGCGCGGTTGTTGCAGCTCCTGTTTGGTTTTTACCTCGAGCACCCAGCGGAGTTGGCTGATCCGTTTGGCCGGACAGTGGGCGACGGGCAAGTGCGCCCCTGCCTGGCGCGGGCAGATCTGGCCCGTGCGGCGGCCGACTATGTTGCCGGGATGACCGATCGGTTTGCCATTGAGCAGTTCAACAAGTACTTCGTTCCGTCACCATCCAGCATCCGATAGAGCCGCGGGCATCGCGGCTTGGAAGGACAAGCGGGGACATTGTCGAATTCGAACAGATCTTTCTTCGATGAGCAGTTTATCGCGGACGTCCGCAGCAGTGTGGACATTGCGGAGTTGATCGGCGAGGTCGTTAGCCTGCGCCGGCAAGGCCGCAATTACATCGGGCTTTGCCCTTTCCACACTGAAAAGACGCCGTCGTTCACCGTTGCCCCGGACAAGCAGATCTTTCACTGTTTTGGCTGTGGCGCCGGCGGCGACGTGTTCAGTTTTGTCGGCAAACGGGAGGGCCTGACCTTTCCCGAAGCCGTGCGCAAGCTGGCTGAGCGCGCCGGCATCGCGGTGCCGGAGCCGGACCTGAGCCCGGAAGAAGCCGTGCGGCGCACCGAGCTGGACCGTGTACGCGGCGCCCTGGAGATGGCGACTGCTCAGTATCAGCGCTGGCTCTGGTCAGACGCCGGTAAGGCGGCACAGCAGTACCTCGAGCGCCGTGGCTTTGACCGCGAGACCCTCGACAGGTTTAAGGTCGGCTACGCGCCACCCGCCTGGGATGGCCTGGTCCAAGCGCTAGGCCGGCGTGGCGTTTCCGCGGCCATGCTGGTCAGGGCCGGGCTTGCCAGCGAGGCGGCTGATGACCGCCACCGCATATACGACCGCTTTCGTGGCCGGATCATGTTTCCGATCTGGGATTTGCGCGGGCGCACGATCGCCTTCGGTGGCCGGATCCTGCCGGGCACGCCGGATGAGGACAAGGCGCCCAAGTACCTCAACTCACCCGAAACCGAGCTGTTTGTCAAAGGGCGGCAGCTATATGCCCACCACCTGGCGCGGGCGGCGATCCACGAGCAGGGGCGGGCGATCATCGTCGAAGGATACGTCGACGCAATGACCTGTCACCGCGCCGGGTTTCGCAATGTGGTGGCTTCCCTGGGGACCGCGTTGACTGTTGTACAGGGTAGGCTGTCGATGGCCCAGGCCAAGCAGGTGTTGGTTGCCTACGACGCGGACTCGGCTGGGCAGACGGCGACGATGCGCGGCCTTGACATCTTGACCGGCCTCGGTGCCGACGTGCGGGTCGTGCGACTGCCCGAGGGCAAGGATCCGGATGAGTGCATTGCCCGTGGCGGCGCGGCAGCATTTGCTGCTGCGATCGATCGGGCGCAAGACTACGTGGCGTACCGGTTTGACGCGGCCGCCCGGGATGCCGCCGCAGCCTACGGTGCCGGCACTGCGCGCGCGGCGGCGGCGACGGTGGCGACCATCGCGCCAACGCTGGCGACGCTCGATAGCGCCGTGGCCAGGGAGGCCTACGTGCAGCAGTTTGCCCGGGCGCTGGACGTCAGCGAGGCGAGCCTCTGGAATGAGCTGCGACGAGGGATGGCCCAGCCCGGCCATTCGCATAGCGACGGACGAGGGCATCCTGGCAGGAGCTCGCACGCGGGTCCGGCCGCGACGCAGGGGTTGCTGGGTGGCCCGGCGCATCAGCGGGCGCAGGAGCAATTGATCAGCGCGATGTTGAGCGATTTGACCCGCGTCGCGGCGGTACAGGCCAAACTCCGGCCCGAGGAATTCCCGGATGAGGCGTGCCGGGGAGTGGTTCGCGTGTTGTACCAACTCGCTGGCCAGGCAGGCCAAGTGGCACAAAACAAAGGTTCTGACCAACCGGCCGCGGAAGAGAGCATCGCCGCGGAGCAGGTCAGGCACGAGGTCCTGCGGGTCCTCGAGGCGAGCGGCCAGGTTGAGGCGATCGCCCTCGTCAGTCGCCTTGCGATCGATGCGACGGAGCCAGCCGAGGAGTTGCGCGAGCGCGTTTGCAGCGACTGTGTCCGAGCTTTGCAGGAACATAGCTGGAGCAATCGAATTGACGAGGTTCGACAGGAAGTGCAACGACTGGAGCGCGCCGGCCAACCGGTTCCGGCCCGGCTGCTTGAGGAGTATACGCGGCTCGTCCGGGCAACCAAGGGCGGATCACTGATGCAACTGAAGGGGAACGGCAACTGATGGATTCCAAGGTACTCAACGCAGAAGGCGTCAAGGAGTTAATCATCCGCGGCAAAAAACGCGGCGTCCTGACGTACCAAGAGATCATGGACGTGCTGCAGGCCGAGGACCTTTCGCCTGAGCAAATTGAAGATATCTACGACAAGCTCGCCCAGCTTAACATCGAGGTCGTCAACGATCTCGCGGAGTCGGAGCGACTGGCCAAGGACGAAGGCCAGCCAGAGGCCGAGGCGGCTGAGGAAGATAACGATGACGACGACCCCGCGGCGGAGATCGCCGTGCCCGAGGGCGTTTCGACCGACGATCCCGTACGAATGTACCTCAAGGAGATCGGCCGGGTACCGCTCTTGACCGCGGAGGACGAAGTCACCCTGGCCAAGGGCATCGAAGCCGGCGATGAGGAGTCTAAACGCAAGCTGACCGAGGCCAACCTGCGTCTGGTTGTTAGCATTGCCAAGCGCTACGTGGGGCGCGGCATGCTCTTTCTCGACCTCATCCAGGAAGGCAACCTTGGCCTGCTTAAGGCTGTCGAGAAGTTTGACTACCGCAAGGGCTACAAATTCAGCACCTATGCGACCTGGTGGATTCGCCAGGCGATCACGCGGGCGATTGCCGACCAAGCCCGCACGATCCGCATCCCAGTGCACATGGTCGAGACCATCAACAAGCTTATTCGCATCTCCCGCCAACTGCTCCAGCGGCTTGGGCGCGAGCCCGCCGCCGAAGAGATTGCCAAGGAGATGGGGATCACCGAGGATCGTGTTCGCGAGATCATGAAGATCGCGCAGGAGCCGGTTTCCCTGGAAACCCCGATCGGCGAGGAAGAAGACAGTCACCTCGGCGACTTCATCGAAGACCAAGACGCGCCGGCGCCGGCTGATGCGGCCTCTTTCTCGCTCCTCAAAGAGCAGCTTGAGGAAGTCCTCGGCACGCTCTCGGACCGCGAGGAGCGGGTGCTGCGCCTACGGTTTGGCCTCGATGACGGGCGGCAGCGGACCTTGGAGGAAGTCGGCTATGTGTTTGGGGTCACGCGTGAGCGCATCCGTCAGATCGAAGCCAAGGCCTTACGCAAGCTGCGTCATCCGACGCGGAGCAAAAAGCTCAAAGACTACCTGGACTAGGCCGGCGTGACGGTCCGGTCTGGCGCGCCACGGCGCGTCTTTTACGGCTACTGGATCCTGGCGTGCGTTTTTGTTGTACAGATGCTCGTCAACGGGTGCGGCATGTACGCCTTCAGCCTCTTTGTCAAACCCCTGCAGACCGCCTTTGACTGGAGCCGGGCGGGCATCATGTTTAGCCTTGTCCTCTACAACCTGGTCACCGCGGCGACCTCGCCGCTGGTCGGCCGGGTTGTTGACCGTCTAGGCTCGCGGCTGGTTATGGCCGCGGGTAGCGTCGTCATGGGCCTCGGGTTGCTGATCTTGAGCCGTGCAAGCCAGCTGTGGCAATACAACCTGGTTTGGGGATTGATCGGCGCCGGTGTTTGTGCGACGGGGTTCATACCGACGACGGCCCTGTTGTTCAAGTGGTTTCGTCGCCGGCGCGGTTTTGCGATCGGCGTTATGGGTACCGGCATCGGGCTTGGCGGTTTTCTGATGTCACCGTTGATTGGGAGTTGGCTCATTCCACAGCTTGGTTGGCGTCTAGCGCTGGTCGTGCTCGGTGTGATTGTCGTTGGCATCTGCACGCCGCTGACCATGTTGATCATCAAACCCGATCCGGCCTCGGTGGGGCAGCAGGTGGACGGTGACCCAGCGCCAGGCAGCGCCCAAGCGGCCGTCCTTGCCGTCCGGCAGGGCCAGGATCGGCGTCGCAGCCGCATCGTTAGTCGACCTGATGAGGGCATTACTGCGGCCCAGGCCGTGCACTCGGGAGCGTTCTGGCTCATGGCCCCGGCGTTGGCCCTCTTTGGTTTTGCGATGAATGCGATCTTTCAAAACCAGGTCCCTCATCTGCAGGACCTCGGTTTCTCTGCTGCCACCGCCGCTACCGCGTTGTCGATGGTGGGCATCGGCAGCGCCGCCGGCAAGCTTGCCTTCGGACTGGCTTGCGACTGGCTGCGGCCTCGGTATGTCTTCATCTTTGGGATCCTGCTGCAACTCACCTCTGTTGTCATCCTCGTCAGCATCGGCATTGACTCGTCGCCTGGCCTGGTTTGGCTCTACGCCGTCTTGTATGGAGCCGGCATCGGCTGCTGGCCGATCATCTCGATGTTGGTCAGCGATACCTTTGGGCTGGCGCACTACGGTACCATTTACGGCATGCTCAACTTCACGCAAATGATTGGGTCCTCGCTTGGTGCGCCCTTTGCCGGGCTGGTGCAGGACGCCACCGGTAGCTACCGTCTCGCCTTTATCGTGTTCATTGCCGCGTATGCGGTGGTGATTCCGGCTGTCGTCCTCAGCGGACGGCTGGCCCGCTCCTTGACGCGTGATCGGACCGCACTGCAGTAAGGCACGATCTCGGTCAGGGTCAAGAGTGAAGCAAGAGCAAAGGGAGAGGGCGGCCACCATGGTGGCCGCCCTCTCCCTTGTCGGTTGACTTGCGTCAGACGCTGCTACTGCAGGATGTGGATCCAGTCGGTCAACAAGAACTGCAGCCGGCCGATGAACAAGCTGATCCGGGCCATGACGCTGGTGCCAAACGCCGTGCCAAACGCGATCATCATTGCCCACTTGCCGATCTCGCTGCTGCCGATCAAGATACGCCTGCCCAACAACCCAGCCCCGGTGTCGTGTTCATGCACCTTTGCTGTCACGGTAAAGAAGAAGTAGGTCAGCGTACATACGACCGAGATGACGAAGATGACGTTGTTAGGCGTATTGAGTGGCATCATCGTCGCCGAGATCTGCCGCAGGAATGCCGCGTCAATCTGCCCGGTGATCGTGACCGCGCCGGCCACGCACATCATAAACGACAGCGGTATCCGGCTCAGCCATGCGGTCTTGGGGAACCAGCGCGCCCAGAGCAGGAGGCCGCCAACAATCGGGAAAATCGGCCACAGCTTGGCTCCCGTGATCAGCGGTCTCCACGCCATATCGCGCACGTTGATGAATCCCATCACGGTCAGGTGTGCTGCGGTCAGCCCGATCAGCAGGTGCTCAGTGAGCCTGAAGAACGGGTTTTCCTTGTATAGGTAGCTGTACACCGATAGGGTCGCCAGCGCGGCAACCCAGACGCCGATGCTCTGGCTCATCGTGCGGCCCCCTTTCCGGCAGTTGAACTACGAACGGCAAAGTAGACGATGTTGCTCACGATCATCAGGATGATGAAGTACGAGTGGCCAATTGACTGCGCGTCCATGGCGGCCAAGGCCTTGCCTGGCGTCTTGGCGAGAAACTCGTATTCCGCCGCGCCGGCCATGCCACCGAGCATGCCTTTGAGCTGTCCGGAAGCGAAATACACCATGTGACCAGACACGCCTGGCCCGACGGTGCCGGCAAGGCCCGGCGTGCCAAACTTGGCCTCAACCTGACGCACAAAGTACCAGCCCGTGTCGCCAGAGCTAAACGAAGCCCAGTAGTCCACATCGGCGATGCTCTGGATGCGATCCATCAAGGGCAACTCTGTGATTGGGGTGTCATAGTAGTCGGCATCGTACATGCCACGCAAGTCCTCGCCGAATGCCTGAACGGCGGATTCGGCGCCCGCACGGTAGGGCATGATCACGATATCGGTGCCGTATACATAGCCATAGTCAGGCGCGATTTCCTGAGCCAGCCGGTCTTCGTACATGGGGCCCTCGGCGACAAAGGTGATGGCCATGATCTTGTGGCCAAGCTTCATCGCGTGCTTGGCGACAGCCAGTGCCTGCGGCCAGTTTTCTGCCTCACTTGACGGCGCCACGTCGATGACAAACACGCCGACTGAATCGGCAGGCATTGCGTTGATGAAGTCGTAGCCAGCCCGCGCCGGCTCTCCGATGGCGAGTGGCAGGCCAATCGGGTTGGCGAGCGGCACGAGGATCACAGCCACCAGGATTACGTATAGGATACGGATGTCCAGCTTAGCAAGGCTTCTCATTCGCCAACACCTCCCAGGTGCCCGCGCTCAAGGCCGAGGATGACCCGCATGCTCAGGGCGATCATGCCGAGTGCGCCTCCGATGGTGATGCCGCGCATGGCCGACGTGTTGGGGATGGCAATCAACCAGGCCGACAACTTGGGGATCTGCGGCGATATAGCATACCCGATGCCCACGCTGCCGAGCATGACGACGATGCCGGAGATCAGCAATACGGCGGCCTGCGGCGTGCGTGCCCGGAAGGCGCGCCACGTGGCGCTACACATATAGAACACCGTCGTCGAGTACCAAGTCGCACTCAGCGGCTGGTAGAGGTTGTTCCAAAAGAACTTATACGTCGGGTGGTTGGCTGACGCAATGAGACCGAGCGCCAGGTACCCGTAGATCGTGACCAGCAAGATCAGGCTGTACGGCCAGTACGCCCTGCGCTCACGCAGGCGGCGCATGTGAATCCGGGTCAGGTTGCCGATGCCAAGGGCAAGAGCAAAGGCGGCCAGGATGATGCGCCAGCTAACGATCTCCCGGCTGATGGTGTTCAGGCCGGGGATATTGAAGAAGTAGTCGATCACCACGATGCCGCCGGCGATCGTGCCGATCCAAACCGGCAGTTCCTTTCTCAGCACAATCTGTCCCTCCAGAAACGCCACAGGCTATACGCCGGGCGGCTATTTTTTGAGCAGATCGACCAGCGACTTGTTATTGGCGGTGACCATGATCGCGCCAATCAGGATGATCGCCACCGCAAAGAACTTGGCGGCTTCCTGGGCGACCAGGCTGCCCACCTGGGCAGGGTTACGTGAAAGATAAGCGCCTGCGGCAAAGATCTCTTCACCGATCAGGGTGTAGTCGCAGCAAGCGACAAAGAAGGGCAGTTGGTGCGTGTTTGCTGTGCCGGAAATCTGCAGGGCGCCGACAACGTTGCCTGCCTCGGCAAAGATGACCGACTCGTGATAGTAGTTGCCAAAGAGGAAGGTTGCCGCGACCTTTTCCCGCTGGAAGATACCGAGAACTGCCGCGCGAAGTGATGTGTCCGCTAGGTAGCGGACGTCGTCGGGATTGTACGAGTCCTCGCGGCCGACCTTGATGTATGCGCCGCGCACGATCTCCTCGGAGATCGGCTGGATCTCAGGCAACGGGTTGCAGACGATCATCCGCGCGTCATGCTTGGCGACCTGCTCCGCAGTGTACTTGAGGATCTCAAACGCCGCGAACGTCTGGGCGTCCATAACGCCGACGCCCTGGACAAAAGCGGCCGGTCGGCCCATCTCAGTGATACGGCCGACAGCCTCGTCAATAGCGTCAAGGCCAGCTAGCCTACGAATGGGAAGATTGCCGGTGCGGCTGAACTTACGCATGGCTTGCCATGCGATTATTAAGAGGGCGAGAAAAATCACTAACAGTGAAATCCGTCCAGATCTGACGATCAATGCGTTCACTCCTTTCAGGTTGGCATTTGCCTCCGGCTACCGAGGTGGCTCCAACACGCAAAAAAGCAATAAGATAGTCCGGGTCGTCCTGGCTAATGGCAACTGGTCCGTCATCGGCTACAGGTACGAAGGCAACCACCTCCTCTTGTCATCAGGCTACGACTATCCGTCAGGAGTCCAATCTGCGCCGCCCCGGCCATCGCCGGGTAAGCAAAAACCCCAGACGTGCAAGCCGCGCACAGGCCCCGAGGCCCTGTGGCTGGAACTTGCCGCTGGGGTCTTTTATACCCACGGTGTGGCAGGCAATCTAGCGTGAGTTGCCTGCCCGGCGTCGCTCGGACCTGACACAGGTGGCGAAACCGCCACTTGCCGGAACCCAAGACACCCTTCCAACCTACTGGACTGAAACGGTACGAGTCCACGGTCCAATGGACCAATGGCACAGGTATTAGTCCCAAAGATAACGATAACCCCTGACTGGTGTCAATAGGCAAACGCAGGAAAACCGCCCCATATCGTGATGTTGGTCAACTTACCGAGGGCCTGCTAAATGGTCTGACAATTGTGAGCGGGCGATGTGGGGCAGGCGAGCATGTCTGCCGGTCGGGCGCGTTGTGTGCGGACCAGCGTTGGGTGTCATGTTTGCTGAGCAACTAAGGTGACGCTATCGCTGGACGCAAGCAATTGACCGCTGGCCCCCTTGCGGCGACCAGGAGCGAGACATATAATCGGCGTTGGACTTGCTCGTGACACACCGCTTGACTTACAATCGGTGTGCGTCCAGATTCCTCGCTAGCTCAATGGTAGAGCATCCGGCTGTTAACCGGAGGGTTCTTGGTTCGAGTCCAAGGCGGGGAGCCAGAGATATCCCGCTGGACTTCAGCGGTTGTTTGCTAGCGCAAGACCCCGAGGGACCATCGCCTCGGGGTCTTGCTGTGTCAGGGGATTCCAGGCCGACTCATACCTGGACGGACGTATACTATGATTGCCTCTGGTGCCTCACGTTGAGTGCCTTCCATTGGAGCAGCGGCTGGGACTGTATGCGTCGCTGGAGAGGTTCATCGGCGGTTAAGAGTGTGGCGTCGATCACCCCTCGATCCAGCAGCAGATCCAGGAATGCCCGCTCGGAGTCTGCGAAAGGCAGGACGTAGCGCAAACCTTCGCGGCATTCCCTGACAAGGCGTGCCCCGTACTCTGCTGATTCCACTCGGACCTCGCCCGCATTGGACCGCAGTGTCGGGACTAACTGCCTGGTCAAATCCAGAGCGTCGACGTTAACATCGTCCACGGAGACCGTTCTCCAATCCTTCCTGTTCATCGCCCCGTAGACGACGAACCCAAGGCGAAGGCGGTGGAAGTCGAGGTTGTCCATTCGGAGAATCCGATGACTGTCGAACAGATCCCGCGCCTGTTTGCGTGCAAATAACGCCGCGAGCTTTCCGGCTGCCAGTTCATGGTGATCCAAGACAGGAATGCCCGTGGCCTGCCAAGTTCCGACGGGATGAGAGTCGCGGGTCGTCACCGGCCACAGCGGGACCCGGAACATGAAATTGATGTCAACTTCGAGGTTACTGCTTCGACCGGCTACGTTTTCATACCGCAATGACCACTTGCCTCCGGCGTGTTCTTCAGGCATTCGCCTGACTGTGAAGTCCTCGCGGGCGAAGACTGCTTGAACGGCCTGTTCGATCTTGGGCCGCTCGGCAAGCATACCCTCGCGATCCTTGGATCCAACGTAGTTCAGATCGATATCGACGGAGAGCCGGGGCACATCGAAGAGGAAAAGGTTCAAGGCCGTGCCGCCTTTTAGTGCCAGCTTATCCTTGAGAAACGGGTGACTTCGCAGAGTGCCCAGCAACCCAAGTAGGTGGGCGACCTTTTCGAGCACATCCGGCCTGAAACCCGTCGCTGCAGCTTCGGCGGCTAGCTTCTCGGGGGAGATCTTCACAGCACCTCTCCCCACGCCCGCTCGAGGACTTCCCTGGGAACCACTAGGTTCCATTTCGAGACAAGGCGACCGGATTCTCGCTTGGCACGGTCGAGATAGTGGGGTTGGCGCGGGCGCAGATGATGAAGCGCATTGAGGTGACGGTCTTCCACCATCAACCGTCCGCGATGTTGTTCCAGGAAAAAGCCCACCTTTGCTCCGGTGGTCGCGTTTCCGAGCAGGAGCGCGTACTCCACGACCATCTCAAGGTCGAAGAATTCGACGGACTCCAGCGACCGCCAGATTTCCTCCCAGCTTCCCGAAAGGTCCGGACGATCCAGGACGTCTACCAGGGTTCGTTCCAGGCTCGCGACCCGCAACTCTACTCCGGCGCGCTCGGCTGTTGAGACGCCGACATGCGTTTTTCCCTTGCGCAGTAGAGCCTGTGGAAACCTCGTCCCGTGGAAGACATGGGAGCGGAATGTAAAAGGCCCAAGTGGGCGGGATGCCGAGTAGATGATGTGCGCATGAACCGAGTATGATTTGCCGCGAAACTCAAGCGCCGTACGGTGCGATAATACCGAATCCGGCGTTAGCTTTGCGGCGACGAGGAATGGATCGACCGGATAGAAATCGGCGTCGGCTCCCGACGGGATGACGGCGTACAACCCGCGGCGTATCCTAACAACCCGTCCGGCCTTCTGGTGGTACGCCAGGAGTGCCTCCTGCGTGCGTCCGCCGACTTCGCCCTGGGACGATAGATGCTTGGCTAACTCGTCTCCAGTGAAAATCGGATGTTTTCGGAAGAACTCACCATGTTTCATGTGTGCCATCCTTGACATTTTTCCGTGATAACCACAGCAATACTATGGGTTGCGCGGTAATCTGTCAAGTGTAAAGGCGTCCGTTTGACATTGGCACGCACAACCCATCTTAATGCACGGGTTTCGCGCGTGCGCGTCAAGTGCCGAGCAACCCGCCAATCGCCACTCGCTTAATCGCATTCTTGCAGCGGCAGAAGCGGCACCAGCGTGACCATCGACTTCTCCACCGAGTAGCCGATCTTGATCTGGCACCTACCGGTGAGCACATCGACGAGAGGCCCGCCGATTGCCTCCCCACGCCAGCCAGTCATGATACGGTGTTCGGCAAATGGCTCCCCGCGCGAGATCGCCTGATAGAGCGCGTCGGTCTCCCGGTGATTGACCGCTAGAGCTGGGGAAATAGACTGGCTAACTGCCAGGGCTTGAGTCACTATCCAGACTGCGTCGGAGTGGAATTCCTCCTCCGGACTCGGCCGCGGCGCAATCTGCAACGTTGGTGCCTGCTCGCCCGATCGCAGGCCCTGCCGGATCGCAAGCTGCATCTGCTTGCCGTAGGTCCGCAACACGTCTTCCGGGAGGCCGCGGGCGATAAGCCGGTGCTCTGACGCCCTCGGATCACGCGCAATGTATAGCAGCACATCGTCTCGCGCGACTGTCTGTGCCGGGACGTTCTCGTCGCGTGCGGCTTGATCGCGCCAGTCGAGCAGCGCGCGGAGCACTGCCTGCGAGACAGCGGACAGAGCCTCCGTCCCGCGGATGCGTCTGAATGCCGCATCCTGATCGTACGCCCGCATCACGCTGCCGCAGCGGGCAGCAAACTCCTGTTGTGACCACTCCGTATTGCCGGCATCATCCAATCTGCGCTCCAGATCGGCGCGCAAGGCCAAGAGATGCGCAACATCCTGGGCAGCATAGGTTAACTGCTGCATTGCGAGCGGCCGGCGATCCCACTGGGTAAGGGTACTGGTCTTGTCGAGTTGGATGCCCAGGATTTGCTCCGTCAACCGGCTCAACGAGACAGGGTAGGGCAGGCCGCAGAATCCGGCAGCAACCTGCGTATCGAATACGTTGGCTGGCTCCGCGCCAATTAGGAGGGCAAACGGCTCAAGGTCTCCCTGCGCCGCATGGACGGTCTTATCGATCGTCGGATCCACCAGCAGGTCAGCAAACGCCGACAGGTCCACTGGCGCCAGTGGATCCACGATCGCAATCCGATCTGCAGTCGCGATCTGGAGGAGGCACAGCTTGGGAAAGTAACTGCGTTCGGGAATGAACTCCGTGTCAAACGCAAACGCCCCGGCCCGCCTGAGCTCGCCGACCAGGTCGTCGAGTTGGTCTTGGGTGACGATAGGGTCCGGCGAGGCATCGATGGGGACGATTGGTCTTGTCAAAATGTCACCTCGTTATGCGTATTCCGACACCTCACCCATTCGCCCCTGTCGGATTCATCTCTTGCATCGCCCTCCAGCAAACGCAAGCCCCTGCCCGGCGCGCAAGGCACGGACAGGGGCCTGCAACGGGAGATCGGTCCGTCAGTCGCGCCAGCCCGGTTTGACCGGATAGGTGCCGCGCGGGACGTTGGTGTAGTCAAAGACGCTCAGGTCAACCGGGCTGTAGGCGGGAGCGTCGACGACCACGATCTCCTCGGCGACCTCCTCGTAGACGGCCCGGAAGTGGGTTTTGGACTTGGTGACGATGATCTTGAAATCCTCCGCTTGCCGGCCGTACTGGGTAATCGGGTCGAGGTCGATCAGGGAGGTCGACCGACTGACCAACTGCAGCCAGATACCTCCTGCCTGGACGATCGCGGTCGGCCCCTCAGTCATCAGCAGGCCGCGCCGCATCGGGCCAGTCCCCATGTAGGACTTCTGGCCAAGCCAGAGCACCTTACCCTTGACCGGTACCGGACCACCCGCTGCCGGAGATGTCTTGCCGCCGACCAGCAGTTCAACGTCACTGCCAACTCCAGCCTGCATGCAGGCCTGGACCGACTCCGGGTCCCAGAACAGAGGGAAGGCGACGTCCTGCACATCCTGTTTAACCAATTCGCGGAGGACAAAGGACGTTTCATTCATGCGGTCGGCATGGTCGAGGATCACGATGGGTTTGGCGGCAGTCCTGGCGCGAGCTACGGCGTACGCGACGCCGTCGGCCACGCTGTAGACGTTGCGCCCCCTGGTGAGGTCTTCGCGCATCGACCATGCCAGTCCGGCCAGGTCGTCGACGATCACTTGGGCGAGCTCAGGCGCATTATCGGTTACCGCGATGGCCGACACGCCGAGCTGGTGCACGTTGGACCATGCAAAGCCAAAGAAAAACGAGACGTCAATAACCCGCGGCTTGCGTTGCCACTCCATCACTCGCTCAATCAACGCCTTGCCAGGGTAGACCGTAGTCGCACTGAGCAGGCTGGGCACGACCAGGCCTGGTTTGGCCATCGCGCAGACAGGCTTGATCTTACCGGCAAGCGAATGCAACAGCGCACGTGCGGTGCGCTTGCCTGTCTCGCCGGCATCGACATGGGGGCTGCTGCGATAGCCAAAAATCGCATTTGCCTGCGTCAGAATCGCCGGATCAAGGTTGCCGTGCAGGTCGAGCGCGACCATGATCGGGATGTCGTAGCCGATTGCCCGGCGGACGTCCTTGATCACCCACGTTTCGGTGTCATGTTTGCTTTCGGTGACCATGGCGCCATGCAGCGCGAGCAACACGCCATCAAGCCGGTCCGCTTCACCCGCAAGGCCGGCGCAGATCTCGGCGACGTACTTGTCGTACACTGCGTCAACGACAGTGCCCGAGACGCCGCCCTCGGCGATAACGACCGGGACGATCTCGGCGCCCGCCGCCTCCAGGACTTCGATGAAGCCGCCCATGGATGTGTTGCTACCACGGTAGCGGGCGAGGATGTCCGGCCCGCGGGTGGCGGTTTCGTCAAAAGCTGCGAGCGGTGTCTTGTCCAGCAAAAACGTCTGGGTCTCATGGGTCAGTCCGGCAACAGCGATCCTCATCATTTCACCCTCCAAACCAGCGTACTGCTTGCTGCATTTGCTCGATAATCGGTACTTCCTGCGGGCAGCGCGCAAGGCAGTCGCCGCAGGCGGTGCACATCGACGGGCCGACCGTCAGTGCCTTGTACCGGTCCGCCGCATACGGGGAGCCCCGTTGCCCCGAACGCAGGACCGAGAGTACGTCGCCGATGTCAATGCCTGCAGAGCACGGTTGGCAATGCCCGCAGTAGATGCAGGTGCCGCGCGTGTTGGTGCCGTGCGCCGCCACCGCCGCTTGGTAATCGCGCTCGGCCGGCAACGCTGTCAGGTAAGCGAGAGAGGCCTCTAGCTCGGCGACGCTGCCAAATCCCGGGACCACTGTGGCCACGGCTGGTTGGTCCAGTACGTAGCTCAGCGCGATCACCGGAGTGACCAGGGCGGAGTAGGGGGGCTGCAGCAGTTCGCCGCCCCAAAATGGCTTCATGGCAACCAGGCCGACTCCGCTCGCCGCGCACGCCTCGGCGATGTCGGGCGGGTGCCAGGCGATGCCCACCGGGGCCATGACGACGTCCACATTGCCACTCTGGGCGGCGCGGATCGTTGTCCCGGCCTCATGGCCACTGAGGCCGATAAACCTGGCCTTGCCCGCGGCCACCAGTCGCTTAGCGCAGTCGAGCAGACCGCCGCGCATCACCTGCTCGTAGTCGTCGTCCTTGTCGATGTTGTGTAGCATCAACACGTCTATGTAATCAGTGCCAAGTTGCCTTAGCATGTCCTCAAAGTGCCGCTCGGCTTCCGCAGGGTCGCGGGTCACGTCCGACTGATCGCCGTTCATGTAGACGCCAAGGTGTCCCGCCAGGTGGACCTGCTCGCGCCGCCCGGCTACGGCCCTGCCAATGGCCCTGCGCGCCTCTGGATTGGGGATCCAGTTGTCAAAGTAGTTGACGCCGTAGGCGATGGCCGCGCTGACCAGGTTGGTGATCTCATCGCCGCTCTTGCGGTACAAGTAGCCGCTGCCGAAACCGATCAAGCCGACGCGGAGGCCGGTGCGGCCGAGTTGCCGGTACTCCATGACGAATCCCTCCCGTTGCCGGTCAATGACACTCAAGTTGCCGTCAGCCGGTCTGCTCCTACCACCGCACCGTGCCCACAACATGCTGGTCGTCTGGGCCGCCGGGGGCGACCTCGATCTTGACTCCAAATGGCTGCGATAGCTTGGCCAGTTGACCGAGGATGTCCACGCCGGTGACCGGATCAGACAGCCGGGGTTCGCCACGCCTGACGCGGTGTTTGGCCCGGAAGTCAAGATCGATCGGGTGCAACACCAGTGATTTGAGCTCGCCGTCTTCGTACTCGCAGACGGGGATCACTGATTGCCAGAAGCGTTCGTCCGCAGCAAACCCGCGCGGGTTGCCGTCCTTGTCGCGGTTGTTAAAATCCTGGACATCGGCGGGGGTCGCGGTTTCGGGGAGGCCGAGGTTACGGTAGATCTCGGCCGGATAACACTGGATGCCGCAGCTGACGTAATAGAAGTCGCCGAGCGAGTAAAAGATTGGTTTGTCGTGATAGACCTCGATAGCACGCAACATGTGCGGGCCGTGCCCGACCACGACGTCGGCGCCGGCGTCAACAAACCGATGCGCGACCCCAGGCAAGAAGTCCGCGATCTCCTGATTGTTGCCCCGGCGGCCTTTGCCGTGGTGGGCGTGCAGGCTCATGACGACAAACTCCGCTTGGCGTTTGGCGTCGTGGATCCACCGGCAGATGTCTTGGAGATCACGGTCGTCAACCCTTTCGCGCACGCCCGGAGCGTCGGCGATGGCAAAGCGCAGGCCGAGGAAGTCGCGTGTCCCTGGTGTTTGCGGCGCCCGCCCGTTGGCCATCCGCTGCCGGGCGATCTCGGCGGTACCAAGGGCCTCGTCGATCTCGTCGAGCATGCGCATTCGCCGCTCGTCCAGCATGTGTTCGTAATCGACGCGCAATGGGCTGATGCCGGGGCGGCCAGGCATGTCTTCGCGTGACGGCCCAGCCGGCGCACCGACGACGTAGCTGGCGGATGCGGCGAGCACCGCAACCCTCGTGTCGGCGGTGTCGAGGTAGCCCGGCGAGCGCGCCTCGCCCAGGTTGAGCCCGCCGCCGGCAAAGATCATCTCGCGCTCACGCAGTGCATCCATGGTGTCGATCAGGCCGTGAAAGGTGTAGTCGTTAGAGTGATTGTTGGCAACGCTGAAGAGGTTGAACCCCATCCAACGCAGCTCATCCAGCACGTACTCCTCGGCGCCAAGGTTGGAGCCGCCATGCTCGGCGGACGGGATCCGGGGAGGCCGCGGGGTTACTACCTCGAGGTTGACAAACGCGGCATCCGCACGCCGGATCAGATCGACCATCGCCGTAAAGGCGGGGTCGCTCTTTTGCGCCACCCGCCTCGTGATAATCGCGTCACCTGCCGCGGCAAAGACAAAAGGAGCCATTATCGTTACCTCCCATCGGGCAAGGCTCTAGCCGGCCGCTATTAGCCCGCCAGCACGTCGGCAAACGCCGCCAGCGCCGTCGCCACGCCCTCGTCATCGATGTCGTTGTGCGTAACCAGCCGGATACCGATGCCCTCGGCATTAAACAGCACGCCGCGCTCCCGCATCCGCGACATGACCTCCGTCGCCGACTGCGTGCCGGTCACGCGAAAGCGCACCATATTGGTTTGGACCGTGTCCAGGTCCAGTTCGACATTGGGCATCTTGACCAGGCCGTTGGCAAGCTCGCGTGCACGCCGGTGATCGTCGGCAAGTCGCCCGACCATCTTTTCCAGCCCAACGATGCCCGCGGCAGCGATGATACCGGCTTGCTTCATGCCGCCGCCGACGATTTTGCGGCAGCGCTTGGCAGTCAGGATGAAGTCGTGCGTGCCTGCCAGCATCGAACCCACCGGCGCACATAGGCCCTTGCTCAGGCAGAACATTACGGAGTCGGCGTGCTGGGTCCACTCCTTGACATCAACCCCTGCCGCGACTGCCGCATTGAAGATGCGGGCGCCGTCGAGATGGAGCGGCACACCGGCCGCCCTGGCGACCTCGCTGATCGCCTTGACGTTGTCGACCGGCACGACGCATCCGCCGGAGGCGTTGTGGGTGTTTTCGATCGTGATCATGGCCGTCCGTGGCGCACGCGGGTGCGGTTTGCGGATCGTGCGCCGGACCTCCTCAGGGTCCATCGCGCCGCGCAGGCTGCCAAGCGGCCGCGAAACCACCTGGGCCAGGATCGCGGGTGACGGCGACTCGTTGGCGATGATGTGGCAATCGACCTCGCCGATGATCTCGTCGCCCCGCTGGGTCCAGGCCATGACAGCGATCTCATTGGCCATCACGCCGCTGGGCAGGTAGAGAGCTTCCTCTTTGCCGACCATCGCCGCCGCCAGTTGCTGGAGCCGGTTGACGGTCGGGTCGTCGCCGTAACTGTCGTCGCCGACCTCCGCCGTGGCCATCGCCAGACGCATCTCCTTGGTCGGCCTGGTCGTTGTGTCCGACCGGAGGTCAACGTATCTTGGCCGTTCGATTACGGCCACCCCCTTTTCGCATCGGTGTCCCGGAGCGGGCTCGCGGCCGGTCTGCCACTGGATTACGCCACGTCAGCCCGGAGTCCCCCCGTCGTTGTTGCTTTCCACAGCGTCGCACGGCCGCTTCAGTTGATGCGCCCGAATCGCACGTGGCTCTGGCCGCTGCAATCCCTCAATCGCAGGACCGCTCACAGGGCGGCACGAAGAGGGAAAACATCAAGCTAGGCGACTACTTTGCCGCCTTCGGAGGGATACAGATGGGTTACGAGGCTGTGCCTTATCAGGAGCGACTCAATTGGCTCGACCCGCGGACTTCGGTGACCGACGACCCGCGCCGGGTGCCGATGCCGCCGCGCGATCGCGCTGGGGACAGACCAATCGTCCTCAAGGGCGGACGCATCTTCACCGGGACCGGAGCGCCGGTCTTCACCGGGACTGTCGTGGTCGATAAGGGCAGGATCGCCCACGTCCTGCCGGACGGGATGACGGATTGGCCATCGGACGCGATTGTCTATGACCTGGCCGGACAGACGATCATGCCCGGTCTGATCGACTGCCACATCCACATGTGCTATACGGAGCCAGGTCTGTCGATGGCGATAGCGCAAAGCCGCGCCGACGCGACGCTGCGCTCGATCGAACGGCTACGCTACTACGTCGAGAGCGGCGTAACATGCGTGCGTGACGCGGGCTCGGCCGACGACATCCCGTTCCGGATCAAGGCCTGGGTGCGCGATAACCGGCTTCCTTTGCCGCGCATTCTCGCGTGCGGCTGCCTGATTACCGGTACCGGCGGTCACGGCGCCGAGGGACTCTCATCCGTGTCGGCTGGCGTCGGCTCGATCAGGGAGGCATCTGGGCCGGACGACTGGCGCAACGCGGCGCGCGAGCAATTCAAAAAGGGCGCTGATGTCATCAAGATCGCCAGCCACTACTCACGCGAAGAGCTCGCCGCAATCGTCGACGAGGCCCATACGCTGGGACTCAAGGTTATGTGTGACGCCGAGGCCTTTTACGTCCAGTGGGCCGCCGAAGGCGGCGTTGACTCGATCGAGCACCCGCTGCCACGCACGGACGAGGCGATCCGGATCATGGCGGAGCGCGGAGTTGCCGCCGTGCCGACCCTGGTCCCATACACGCTGATCATCGACGTGTTTGGCGGCTACTTTGGGTCCACGTCCCGCCGGTTCACCTTTACCAAGGAGTCCAACCTCGCCCTCCTGCGCAAGATGCGCGAGGCGGGGGTCAAGTGCGGCATCGGCACCGACATCGTGATGGAAAACTTCCGCTACCTGCCGGCAGCTCTACTGCGGGAGCTCAAGCTGTTTGCCGAGGCGGGCTACTCAACCACCGAAGTGCTCGAAGCTGCCACACGGGTCGGTGCGGAGATCCTGGACATGGCTCACTTGATCGGCACCCTTGAAGAGGGTAAGCTGGCGGACATCCTGGTCGTCAACGGACGGCCAGATGAAAACTTGGACGACCTGGTCAACGTCAACCTCGTCCTGCGCGACGGCGACGTGATTGTCGAGGACGGGCGGGTATACATCGAGCGGCACAAGGGGTGGGACCTGCCCGAGCCGAGCGACAAGCCCAAGGGGCCGTGGTTCTAGGCCGACGCCTGGTCTGAGCGGAAATCGTCCCGCAAAGCAACAGCGGGGGGCGCGCCACTGGTGCGCCCCCCCGCCGTGTGCCGGTGCCATGCCCGACGGTTGATCCGTCTACACAAACGGCTCCTCGATTGACGGGCTGGGCTGCGTAAACCACCTTACCCCGTCCTCGGTGATGTACATGTCGTCCTCGATGCGCACTCCAAACTCGCCCGGCAGGACGATCATTGGCTCATTGGTGACGCACATGCCCGGCTCCAGCGGGGCGGTGTTGCCCCTGACCAGGTAGGTCCACTCATGAACGTCAAGGCCGAGTCCGTGCCCTGTCCGGTGAGGCAACCCGGGTACGCGGTAGTCTGGGCCAAAGCCAGCGTCCGTGATCACCTTGCGCGCTGCGGCGTCGACCGATTCGTGGGTCGCACCAGGCCTGGCGGCGGCAAAGGCAGCGGCCTGCGCGCGCTTTTCTAGCGCCCAGATCTCGCGCTGCCGCGCCGTGGGGGTACCAAAGACGATCGTCCGGCTGATGTCCGAATGATAACCGTCCACCGTGCAACCGCCGTCCATTAGGACGATGTCTCCTTCGCGCAGCGTGCGCGGCAGCGAGCTGCCGTGCGGCAGGCTCGACTGCTCACCGATCTGTGCACCGATGCCGCCGACCACGCCCAGCGCCTTGAATGCAGCCACTGCGTCAGCCCGGAAGTCCTCTTTGGTCATGCCCTCGCGCAGCATGCCGATCGCTGTCTTGTACGCCACCACGGTGATGTCCATCGCCCGCTGCATCAAGGCGATCTCCGCCGCCGACTTGACGCTGCGACAGGGCACGGTCACTGGATCCGCGCTCACGTAGGCAAGGCCGGGCAAGGCCTCCATGACGCCGCGGCAGAGGAAGTACCGCACGGTTTCCTCGAAACCGACCCGGCCGTGGCGCACGCCGCCGTCGCGGATGATGTCCGCGATCAGCTTGTAGGGGCTCTCATCCTCTTCCCAGGTGCGGATGTCGTTGCCAAAGCGGACGATCTCACGCGCCCGGTCCTCTTCAAACTTGGGGCATACCCAGGCGATCTCGCCCTTTGCCGGCAGCACCATCGCAAACGTGCGCTCGCTCAAGTGCCAGTTGACGCCGGTGAAATAGAACATACCACTGCCACCCTCGATCACGACCGCGTCAAGGTGGTTTTCGCCCATCAGCCGCTGCGCTTTAGCGATACGGCCGCGCCGCTCAGCGTCATCGATCGGCACGATTCCATCCAGCATCGGTTTCAACCCGCTCAGTCCCATCAGTGCACCCCTCCTGGCAACTTCTTCTATGCACGGATTCTCAATCTCGACGCGGCCGCCCTTCCGATTGCGTCCGGCAGCCCGGTGGTTGGCGCAAGGTTGTAGCCTGGTACCGTGGAGCAATCCGCGGATGGTTGACGGCAACAATGCCCACGCGGCAGGGGCCTCGCCCGTGCCGGCGAACGACTCCGCCAAGGGCGTTGTAAGATGTCTGACAACCACAAGTACGGACCAGACCGGAGGATCTTGGATGATCAAGGGCATCGAGCCCATCGGCAGACCTAACAAGCTCGCGGGACAGATCGCTGAGAGGTTGCGGGCGATGATCCTCAGCGGCGAGTTACTGCCGCACGATAAACTGCCGACGGAAAAAGAGCTCTGCGAGGCCTTTGGTGTCGGTCGCTCGTCCGTGCGTGAGGCCCTGCAATCACTCGAATACCTCGGGCTAGTTGACTCTCGCCCGGGTGTCGGGCGCTTTTTGGCAGCGGACGCTCCGGGCCTGCTGGAGTCCCTCAATTGGAATCAAACCGTCCAACAGGCCTCGGTATTTGAGTTGATGGAGGTCAGGCGGCAGCTTGAGGTCATGGCGGCGGGCCTCGCCGCACAACGTGCGACCGCGACCGACATCACGGGCCTCAACCAGCTCCTTGAGCGGATGCGGTCCGAGATCGAGGACCCCGATGCGTTCCTTGCCACGGAACTGGGCTTTCATCTCGCCCTTGCCCGGGCGTGCGGCAACGCGGTGCTGGCGGAGATCGTAACTTTGCTGATCCAGAAGGTCGCCGGCCAGGCCGAAGACTTCATGCGCACCCTGCCGTACACCCGCGATGCGACGCTCCAGCAGTTTGGCCAGATTGCACGAGCTCTGGCAGTCGGCGATCCCGCTTCCGCTGCCGCCGGCATGCAGCAGCACCTTGGTCTGGTGCGCGACGTGCTCACCCTGGCCTTGTCAGAGCGGGCCGCCGCACCTCCTGCTGCTTCCGCTTCGGACAACACTCCACAAGGAGGTCAACGTTCAGATGCGCTTTGAACGGATGTTTACCGCCATCGACACCCACACCGGCGGGGAGCCAACCAGGACCATCCTTAGCGGTTTCCCCCGCCTGCCGGGCAAGACTGTCGGCGACAAGATGGTCTACATGCGGGAAAACTGGGACTGGCTACGGACCATGCTGATGTGCGAGCCGCGTGGCAACAGCGTGATGTCCGGCGCGATCATCGTTGAGCCATGTCACCCTGACGCGGACTTTGGCGTGATCTATATCGAGAGTGGCGGCTACCTGCCGATGTGCGGCCACGACACCATTGGCTGCTGCACCGCGCTGGTCGAGGCGGGCATCGTCCCCGTGACCGAGCCGATCACCAAGCTGGTTGTTGAAACCCCCGCCGGCCTGATTGACGTCGCCGTGGCCGTCAAGGACAGCGTCGCCCGCTCCGTCACCTTCAGCAATGTGCCTTCCTACCTGCACGCGGCCGATGTCAAGGTCGATGTGCCGGGCTACGGCCCGCTAACGTTTGACATTGCCTATGGGGGCAATTTCTACGCGATCCTGCCGGCCGCTCAGGTCGGCCTGACCGTCGCACCGCACAACGCCGGAGCGATCGTCAAAGCAGGCCGGGCGATCAAAGACGCGGTCAACGCCAAGATGCAGATCGTCCACCCGGAGCTGCCATACATCAGCGGCCTGACCCACGTCGAGTTTTACGGTCCACCCACCGACCCTGACGCCCACGCCAAAAACGCCGTCGTCATCACCCACGACGCGATCGATCGCTCGCCTTGCGGCACCGGCACGTCGGCCAAACTGGCTGCCCTTTACGCCAAAGGCCATTTGGCGATGGGCCAGGAGTTTGTGCATGAGAGCATCATCGGCACGATCTTCCGGGCCAGGGTGATCGGCGAGACCAAGATCGGTGACCGGCCCGCGGTCATCCCCGAGATCACCGGGAGCGCGCATGTGACGGCGATTAGCCAGTTTGTGCTCGATCCCGATGATCCGCTGCGTGAAGGTTTCCTGCTCGGTGACTAGGCTCGCTGTCTTGGGAGGCGATGCATGGTGCGCGTAATCGACCATCCGGTCCTCGGGCCGCTGCCCCCGGTGCGGATGTTGCAGATTATCGTCGACGGTCGGCCGGTGGCCGCCCGCCAAGGCGAGACCATTGCCGCAGCGCTGCTGGCGTCCGGTATCAGGGTCAACCGGCAGACCAAAAAGCGGCATGAGCCGCGTGGCCTTTTCTGTGGCATCGGGCAATGCACTGATTGCGTTATGGTCGTTAACGGCGTGCCCAACGTCAGGACCTGCGTGACGGCAGTCGCTGACGGGATGATCGTCGAGACGCAAATCGGCCTGGGGGTAGCCGACGATGGTGCCCGTTGAGGTCGACGTCTGCGTCATCGGTGCCGGCCCCGCCGGACTGAGCGCAGCCGTGGAGGCGGCCCGCCTTGGACTGCGTACGCTTGTCCTCGACAGCAACCGGATGCCTGGCGGCCAGTTGATCAAGCAGATCCACAAGTTCTTCGGCTCCGCCGAGCACAGGGCGGGTGTCCGCGGCGTCGACATCGCCGCGGCGCTTCACCGGGAGGCCCTTGACCTGGGCGTCGAGGTCTGGCTGGACTCGACCGCGTTTAGCATCTGCTCGCCGGGATTGGTCCAGGTTGCGCGCGACGTCCTGGCAGCGGCCGCCGGACAAGGCACCGCCTCGCAGCAAGCGATCAATGCCCGGGCGATCGTCCTGGCGGTTGGCGCGTGCGAAAACGCCCTCCGGTTTCCCGGTTGGACGTTGCCTGGCGTGATGGGCGCCGGCGCCGCCCAGACGATGATCAACGTCGAGCGGGTCCTGCCGGGCTCGCGCGTCGTCATGGTCGGGGCCGGTAACGTCGGCCTGATCGTCAGTTACCAGCTCAAGCAGGCCGGCGCCACGGTCGTCGCGGTGCTTGAGGCCGCTCCCAAAGTCGGCGGGTACGGTGTGCATGCCGCCAAAATACGGCGGGCCGGCATCCCCATTTACACGGGCTATTCGGTAGCGCGGGCCGAGGGGCGCGGTCAGGTCGAGAGCGTTGTGGCGGCGGAGCTTGACTCCGCCTGGAAACCGCTGCCCGAGACTGAGACCGTGATCGACGCCGATACCGTCTGCATTGCTACCGGGCTGCGGCCATTGACCAAGCTGGCGGTGCTCGCAGGCTGTCGTCTGCACTATTCGCCGGTCCTTGGGGGGTGGCTACCACTGCACAACGAGGACATGCTGACCACGCAGCCGGGAGTGTACGTCGCTGGCGACCTGGCCGGCGTCGAAGAAGCCAGCACGGCAATGGAAGAGGGCAGGCTGGCTGGTCTAGCGGCCGCTGAGTGGCTGCTGCCAGGTTGCCCTGCCTCCGTGGTGGTGGCGATGGACGACGCACGGGCCCGGCTTGATGCGCTGCGAGGTGGCCCGCACGGCGAGATGCGGCGTCTGGCCAAAAAGACCTTGCTCGAGGCAGGTGAGCGCCCATGCCAGTCCGCCTAAACCAGGCCAGACTGCGCGGCAGCCTGAGCGACGGCGAGCTGGCCGCGTCGCCGGGGTACCCCAGCGCAGCCCGGCTTGCCCGCGGGCCCTGTGCCGTGATCGAGTGTGTTGAAGCGATCCCCTGCAATCCGTGCGAGCCAGCCTGCCCACACGGTGCGATCCTGGTCGGCCAGCCGATCACCAATCTACCCGTCCTCGATGAGGACAAGTGCATCGGCTGCGGCCTCTGCCTTGCCGCCTGCCCGGGGCTGGCCATATTTCTCATCGACGCCTCGCGGGCGGACGCGACGGCGACGGTTTCCCTGCCGTATGAGTACTTGCCGTTGCCACGCCGGGGAGAGACGGTGATCGCCGTCACTCGCGATGGCGTTGCGTGCGGCACGGCGGTGGTCGAGCGGGTGCTCACGCCCAAGCGCAACGACCGCACGCCGATCGTGACGGTGGTTGTGCCGCGCGAGGTCGCCAATCAGGTCAGGGGGATTATGCCGCGGGAGGGGGCGGGCCGCGATGCGTGACATCCTGGACGATGAAGTCATCGTTTGCCGCTGCGAAGAGATCACCGCCGGCGAAATCCGGCAGGCGATCCGGGAAGGTGCTGTCAGCTTGACCGGCGTCAAGCGGCGCACACGCGCAGGCATGGGACTCTGTCAGGCGCGCACGTGCGAGACGCTTGTGCTGCGCATTCTGGCTGACGAGCTCAGCCAGCGCCTGGCCGAGTTTGCGCCAACCTCGGTGCGGCCGCCGGTCGGGCCGGTCACCTTTGGCGTGATCGCCGGCGATCCAGGTGATCCCCATGCCTGACGTCATCGTCGTGGGTTGTGGCGTCATCGGTGCGTCGATCAGCTACTTCCTTGCCAAGTCCGGCGTCAAGGTCATTGCGATCGACCGCAACGATACTGCGTCGGGGACGTCGTCCGCCTGCGACGGCAACGTGCTGCTGACCGACAAGCAGCCGGGGTTTGACAGCCAGATGACCTACGAGAGCCAAAAGCTCTACGACATCCTGGAAAACGAACTGGGCCACGACTTTGACTACCGCCGGTTGGGCAGCACGCTTGCTGTCGAGGATGAGGAGCAGGAGATTGTGGCGCGCGAGTGGGTTCGTACCCAACAGGCCGCCGGCATCCCAATGCGCTACCTTGAGGGGCGGGCAGTGCACGAGGATGAGCCCCGGTTGGCCAGGGACATCATCGGCCTGGTTGAGTGCGATTCGGATTCCTCACTCGATCCGATGGCGGTGGTCTTTGGCTTCGTGCTCGGCGCCCAGCGCAACGGGGCAGCTATCAAGCGGTTTACCGCCGTCGACTCGATCCTCCGCGGCCCTGACGGCCGGGTTGAGGGCGTGCTGACGGGCGACGGTCCCGTCTACGCACCCCACGTGGTGTTGGCCACGGGCGTGTGGACGCCACAGCTTGCCGCGACTGCGGGAGTATCCATCCCCGTGGTCCCCCGCAAGGGGCACATCCTGGTGGCAGAGCCGACGTTTCCCGTTGGCCGGCGCAAGATGATGGAGTTTGGCTACCTGATGACCAAGTTTGGCGGTGGCGGCCGGCGTGGGGTTGAGCCGGACATGGACAAGTACGGCATCGCCATGGTCTTTGAGCCGACGCCGCACGGCAACTTTCTCATCGGCTCGAGCCGCGAGTTTGTCGGTTTTGACACCCGCTGCAACCCGCAAGTGCTGCAACTGATGGCGCGGCGGGCGATCCGCTTCTTTCCCTGCATCCGGGACATCAACGTCGTCCGCTCGTACGCCGGGCTACGCCCATACATGCCAGACCACCTGCCCATCGTGTCGCCGGTGGCGACAGTGCCCGGTCTTTACATCGCCTGCGGCCATGAGGGGGACGGCATCGGTCTTGCGCCGATCACGGGGCAGTTGATTGCGCAGATGATCACCGGCGCACCGACGACGGTGCCGGTCGCGCCGCTCAGCATCGAACGTCTAGCCGCGGACGCGGTCCACGGCCATCAATCCACGCACTGATTTGGGGGGAGCACAATGTTCAAGGGAGTCTACACTGTCTTGACGACGCCGTTCCGCAAAGACGGCAACATCGACTACCAGGGCATCGCCCGCAACATCGAATGGCAGATCGGACAGGGTATCCACGGCCTGGTCTCGGTCGGCAGCACCGGCGAGTTTGCCAGCATGGGCGACTACGAGCGCCGTAAGGTTGCCGCCACGGTGATGGAGGCCGTCAACGGCCGCGTACCGGTGATCGCGGGCGCCTCAGCGGAAGCCACGCAAAAGGCCGTCGAGTACGCCAAGTATGCCGAAGAGATCGGCGCCAAAGGCGTCATGGTCCTGCCGCCGCCCTACTGCAAACCAAGCCAGGATGAGATGTTTGCCCACTTTGCCCGCATCGCCGATTCGATCGGCATCCCGGTGATGGTCTACAACAACCCCTTTACGACCGGTGTCGACGTTCAGGCGGAAACCGTCGCCCGCATGTTCCACTACAGCCCAAACCTCAGCGCAATCAAGGAGTGCACCGGCGACATCCGGCGCCTGCGCAAGATTCGCTTGCTCTGCGAAGACAAGATCACGATCTTCTGCGGCTGGGAAGATCTTGCCTATGAGTGCTTCCTGATGGGCGCCGTCGGCTGGGTATCGGTGATTGGCAACATCGTGCCCAAACTCGCCGTTGAGCTGTTTGACTGTGTCTACGGCAGCAAGGACCTTAAGCGCGGCTGGGCGGTCTTTTTGCGGATCCTGCCGATGCTCGAGTACCTCGAGTATGCGGGCCACGCGCCGCAAACCCTTAAGTACTGTCTGGACGCAATGGGCCTTGCCGGTGGCTATAGCCGCCTGCCGCGCCTGCCACTGACCGACGCGGACAAGGCGGCGATCGACGCCATCTTCGCTGAGCTGCAGACTCCTTAGACGCGGGCATTTCGGGAGAGGGAGGCAAGTAACGATGGCTTACGGCTACTGGAACAAGATCCTGCGCGTCGATCTGACGGCCGGGACCGTTGCCACCGAGCACGTCGCCGATGACGTCTGGCGGATGTGCGTTGGCGGTGCCGGTTTCGGGGCAAAGGTGCTGCTTGACGAGCTGGATGCCGATACAGATCCGCTTGGACCGGACAACCGGCTGGTCTTTGCGCTCGGGCCTTACCAGGTGGGTACGATGCCAGGCAACGCAAAGTGGACTGCCTGCGCCAAATCGCCTCTGACCGGTACCTATGCGGACTCCGCGGCCGGCGCCGATTGGGGCATGGCGCTCAAGGACGCAGGTTACGACGCGATCATCGTGCAGGGCGCCGCCAAGACGCCCCTTTACCTGCGGATTGACGACGCCAAAGTCGATCTGCTTGACGCATCCCATCTCTGGGGCCTTGACGCCTACGAGGCGGCAGACCGGCTTAGCGATGGGGCAGGGGGCAAGCCTCTTGCGGTGGTCGACATCGGACCGGCCGGTGAGCGATTGGTCAGGATGGCCTGCCTTGTTGCCGACAACCATAGCTTTGCCGGCCGGTGTGGCCTTGGTGCAGTGATGGGGTCCAAGCGCCTCAAGGCAATCGCAGTCCGCGGCAGCCAGGCGGTGCCCGTCGCGGATCCCGTCGCTGTGCGGCGGCTGACACTCGAGACGCAGCGCGCGATCAGCCAGTTTGCCAGGTCCAACGGGCTGCGCGAACACGGAACGCCCAACCTCTGCATCACGGCGGAAAGCGTCGGCGACATGCCGATCAAGTATTGGTCCGGCGACGTCTGGCCGGAGGGTGCGGCCAAGCTGGGAGCGCCAAACTACACCGAGCAGTTGGCGGCCAAGCCGCTGCCGTGCGTCCACTGCCCGGTCGGCTGCCACCGATCGATAACGACCACCGACCTTGACGGCAAACCGCTGCAAGGGCCGGGGCCCGAATACGAGACGCTCGGCATGCTGGGGTCCGGCCTGTTGATCGATGACCTGCGGGTCGTGGCCGCGGCCAACGACATCTGCAACCGATTGGGTGTTGATACGATCAGCGTCGGCGCCTGCATCGGCCTGGCGATGGAGTGCATCGAGCGCGATATGCTGACCCGGGATCAGGTCGGATTTGACCTCAACTGGGGCGACGGCGCGGCGGTACTTGCCCTGACTCGCCAGATCGGACTGAGGGAGGGATTTGGGGCGATCTTTGCCGACGGCTCAGTCGCCGGTGCAAGGCAGATTGACCCTGCCGCCGTCGAGTTAGTCGCCCACGTCAAGGGGCTCGACCTGCCGGCGCACGACGCCCGCGCATGCTGGAGCCTGGGCATCAACTACGCGACGTCCACCCGTGGCGCATGCCATATGCGGGGCGTGACCGAGGACGTGGAGATGGGCGGTTTCTTTGTGCCGGAGCTCGGCATTGTGCCCGACTGGTCGGAGTACTTCAACCCGGAGCACAAGACGGAGCTCACGGTCAAGCTGCAGGATTTCTGCGCTTGGCTCAACTCGCTCGTGATCTGCGCGTTCATGGTCGACGGCGGCGATCTATCGATGACCAAGCTGACCGAGGTGTTCAACGCGATCACCGGCTGGGGCTGGTCAATCGAGGATGTGGTGCAGGCCGGCGCGCGCATTACCACGCTGCAGCGGCTGGTCAACGTCCGCGACGGGCATGGCAGGCACAGCGACACCTTGCCGCTCAAAATGCGGATCCCGGCCAAGGTTGGTTTCCGCGCGGGCAAGGCACCCACGCCGATCGAGCCCTACCTTGATGAGTATTATGCCATGCGCGGCTGGGATGGCCAGGGGCGGCCGACGGCGCAGTCGTTGGCCGCGGTCGGCCTCGCAACGCTTGCTGACCGGATCTAGCGCGGCCGGTCAGCGGATCACCTGATCGTCACAATCGTCACAGGGGAGCGGCCGCAGGTGCGACCGCTCCCCTGTGCGCACAGCAGACCGGCCCTTTTACATCCGCAGGCCGCGCATAACCTCGGTCCGGCTCAACAGCCAGGCCACGAGGAGGCTGATTGCCAACTCCGGGACAAGGTAGCTCCCGTTGTAGATCGCCGAATAGACCCACGGGCTCTGCCCGGCGAGGGCATAGCTGCCAAAGAAGACGGCGCCGGCGGTCAAATGGGCGATGAACCGGCCGGTGATTGCAGCCGCCACGCCCAACAAGGGCTGCTTGCGCAGCAGGCCGGCCACGCCGAGCGCTCCAAAGGCGATGGGATAGTCGAGCATCCACTGGACGGGGTGGACAAACCATCCGCCCATCAGGTAGTCGATGATGCCGTAGGCGACACCTGCCGGTATGCCTAGTTTGGCGCCCCACCGCAGGCCGATCAGTAGCACGGGGATCATGCTCGCGGCCGTCACGGAGCCACCCTGGGGCATGTGCCAGATCTTGATCACACTCAGCACTGCCGACAAGGCGATTAGTGCCCCGGCCTCGATATACGCGCGCAGTGGTAGGCGGCCCATCCTGCATCCCTCCGTGACAAACGACGTTTGACGTCCAGCAGCCAGGTTGTGCAGCGGTGTCAACCTACAGGATAACACTTGGCCGGCCGCAAAGACACGGAACAGATGATCCGGGTCTTTGCGGGAAGGGAGGGGGAGCGTGGCCGGTCTATCGCTGCCAAGGCGTCCGCAGCCGCACCAACTGGTCTACCTGGACCGCCAGGTAGTGCGTCTGGGCGACTTGGCCTGTGCACCCGGCACGATTCTGGACATCGGCGGCGGCGGCGACGGCATCATCGGTCGGCTGATGGGCGCGCGGGTGGTCGCCATCGATCTCAACCCAGGTGAGCTGGCGCGGGTCGGCAATGCGTCGCTCAAGGTCGTCATGGACGCCCGGTGCATGGGGTTCCTCGATCAGACCTTTGCTACGGCGACCGCATTCTTTAGCTTGATGTACATGTCCGCCGAGGATCAGGCAACTGTGCTGGCCGAGACCTACCGGGTCCTGCGCCCGGACGGGCTGATGCTGATTTGGGATGTCGCGATGCCGGCTCCGTCGGAGCAAGACAAAGTACAACTGATGCTCCCTGTCACAGTCGAGTTGCCGGACGGCGCGTCGGTACGGACCGGCTATGGCGCGCCGCTAAAACCGCAAGGTCCAGCCTACTTTGCCGATCTTGCCGGGCACAGCGGCTTTGCTGTCGAAGCGCTAGAGACTGCCGGTCCCGTCGTGCACCTGCGTTTGCGCCGGCCTACCGGTTAAAACGGAAGTTGATGATGTCGCCGTCCTGGACGATGTAGTCCTTGCCCTCAAGCCGGCTGGTGCGCTTATCCGCTCCGCCGGCGATGCTCGTCAGGCTGGCGACATCTTCATAACGGGTAACCTCGGCTCGGATGAAGCCACGCTCGATGTCGGTGTGGATCTTGCCGGCGGCGCTCCGTGCGTCGGTCCCGCGCGTGATCGTCCAGGCGCGGACCTCGTCGTCGCCGACGGTAAAAAACGAGATCAGCCCCAATGCCGCATACGCCGATTGCGCGAGACGGACAATGCCCGGCTTGGCGACGCCGAGCTCTGCCATAAACTCCTGGCGGTCCGCCGGAGATAGCTGGGCAATGTCGCCCTCCAGCGGCCCGCAAACGGTGACCAGGCGTCGGCCATGGGCGACGGCGATGGCTTCGACCTGTTGCCTGCCGGGGTACTCGCCGGAGCGCAGGCCGGCCTCGTCCAGGTTGATGACCAGCAGCATCGGCTTGAGGGTAAATAGGTTGTAGTTGCGGAGTACCAGCTCCTCGGCGGGGCTGACGCTCAGTCCGCTGAGGGGGCGTTGCTGCTCGAGCTCGGCGATGCAGCGCTGCATGAAAGCGAGCTCGGCCTGGCCCTCCTTGGCAAGCTTGCGGCTGCCACCGAGGCGCTCTGCCTTGCGTTCGAGCAGCTCAAGGTCCGAGAGAACCAGTTCAAGGTCCATTGACTCAATGTCCCGCACGGGGTCGACGCTGCCATCTACGTGGATAACATCAGCGCTCGGAAATGCCCGCACCACATGGGCGAGAAGGTCCGCGTTGCGCACTCCCTCCAGGAAAGGGTTGCCGCCCTTGACGGGGCCGGGGCCGCGCACCAAGCCTGGCACGTCACTGAATTGCACCTGGGCGTAGATTGTCTTGCGCGGGTGGTAGAGCTCCGTCAGACGATCGATCCGCTCATCCGGCACCGCTGCGGCAGCAAGGTTGGCAGTCGTCTTGCCGCCGAGAAAAGCAGAGGTTTCGGCGGCGGCGTTGGTGAGCAAGTTATAGATGGTCGTCTTGCCGACCATTGGCAGGCCGATGATCCCGCAGTTAAGCACTTTGACGCCTCCATGATTGCGTGGAGTAGGGTTGCCGACCAGCTAAGTATACCACCGATAGCAGGCCGCGCCGGACCGGTTGGGCAACTGCCGGGTTATGGTAACCTAGCCGCATGGTGCTGTGGCGTGGGCCGGCGCGACACTGCAGATGGCGGCCTGAACAGGCAGGATGCAATCGTGGAAGGGCGGAATAGCCTGGTCAAGCGACGCTCGTGCCCTGCGCGCGTGCGGTCAGCGTAATATGGTTATGTAAACTAAACATGCGGAGGCGATGATACGTGGACTCGCACGGAGCAGCGGCGGAGTACTTTCCCGGCCCCAAGGACGGTTGGCACAAGGTGTCTCCGGCGGATGCCGGGATGGATGCCGGCATCATCCAGCAGGCGATTGACTTTCACGGACGGCACGACAGCACGTCGGTCCCGTACGGAGTTGATATTGGCACCAGCATTATCTCTGGCAGGGCGGGCGAGCCCTTCAACGAGTTGATCGGACCGGTCAAGCAGCGTGGCCCGGTTAACGGATTGATTGTGCGGCACGGACGAATTGTCGCCGAGTGGGGCGATACAGAGCGTGCCGACATGACCTTTAGCGTAAGCAAGAGCTACCTATCCACGACCGCTGCCCTTGCGCTTGATCGAGGATTGATCCTCAGCCTGGACGACCGGGTGGCGGATTACGTACAGGATGGCGGTTTTGACTCAGGGCACAACAACAAGATCACCTGGCACATGCTGCTCAATCAGACCAGCGCATGGGAGGGCACGCTGTGGGGCAAGCCAGATTGGTGCGACCGGCCGGAGGGCCCGGGTCTGCCGCATGAGCGCGCCTTGGTTGAGCCCGGGACCAAGTTTAAGTACAACGACGTCCGCGTCAACCGTCTCGCCCTGGCGCTCACCCGGGTCTGGCGGCGGCCACTCCCCGCTGTGCTGCACGAGCACGTGATGGCCAAAATCGGTGCCTCCCCGACCTGGGAGTGGCACGGCTACGACAACTCTTGGGTGACCGTGGACGGAATGCGTGTGCAATCGGTCAGCGGCGGCGGCCATTGGGGTGGTGGGTTGATCATCAGCTCGCGCGATCATGCGCGCTTTGGCTACCTTTGCCTGCGGCACGGCGAGTGGGATGGGCAACGCGTCTTCTCAGCTGATTGGGTGCGGCGGGCCACGACTCCAACGCCGAGCAATCCGACCTACGGCTACATGAACTGGTATCTCAACACCAACCGCGAGCTGCTGCCCGACGCTCCGGCGACGAGCTTTTTCCACGGCGGACAAGGCCGCAACGTCATCTACGTTGATTGGGAACACGACCTGGTCGTCGTGGCGCGGTGGATCGACAACGCGGCGCTGCCGGAATTCATCCGTCTCGTTCTTGCGGCGGTCAAATAGCCCCGCCGGCTGATGGCCTGGCGCCAAATCGCCGATTGAAGGGGTGAGGGCTTCGGCCCCGCTTTGCTCCGCCCGTGGCGGAGAATCCATTGGGGGTGACCAACCATGCAGCGCTCACTTCACCCGATCGCACTGGCGATTTTGGCCGTTGCGCTGATCGCCGGTTTGATTAGCCCGGCGATCGCCGCAACGGTAACGGTGCCGTATGACGTCATGAACCGCGCCTGCCTGCGGGATGTGCAGAAACTGCAGTACATCGGCGTGATCGGCGGCTATCCTGACGGGACCTTCCGTCCCGACGATCCCATCCGGCGGTCGGAGATGGCCAAGATCGTCGCGATGTGCCGCAACCTCGAGATGCGCGCGACGACGCTAAAGGGACCGACGCGGTTTCCGGATGTGGCCGCCGACCATTGGGCCTCCGGCTTCGTCAACGCGGCAGTCGAAACCGCCATTATCCAAGGCTACACCGACGGGCTGTTCCGCCCGGACCGCAACGTAACCTACGCTGAGCTGCTGACGATGCTCCTGCGGGCGGCGGGCCTCGCGCCGACGACCGGCACCTGGCCAGACAACGTCCTCGCCGTGGCCGCGTCGCTCGGAGTGACCAGCGGGATCCCCTTTGACCGCAACGCCAGCGCCACGCGCGGTGACGTGGCCATGATGACCTCACGCGCCGTGTTTACCGCCGAGGGACCAGGCGGTACGACCCTCGGCCAGGCCTTTGGCGTCGGCCAGGAGATGACAGTCCACTTCGTTGATGTCGGTCACGGCGATGCGACGGTCGTCGTCAGCCCGGCCGGCAACGTGTTAGTTGTGGACGCGGGGCCAAACATCAGCGCGCCGGGCCTGGTTGCCTATATCCGGTCGCTCGGCGTCACCGATATCGACGTCGCCGTCGCCTCGCACGCCTACTCCGACCACGTTGGCGGCATGGACGAGATCATCGGTGGGTTCAAAGTGGGGACCTACTTAGATCCGGGGTTCCCTTACGGGGGCCAGGACTATGCGGAGCTATTGCGGCTCGTCGCTGCCAACACCACCTCTTACCAGATCGCGCGTTGCAGCACTAGGCTGACGATTGATCCCTGGATCGACGCGGTCGTCGCGTATCCGCTGGCGCCGCTTGCCGGTGAGATCACGGCCAATTCTGTCGTCGTCAAGGTGACCATGGGCGACATCGACATCCTCCTGCCGGGCGACCTTGACCTGGTCGGGCAGGCGGGCTTCTTGACACAGGGTGTCGTCAGCCCGGGGGCGACAATCCTCAAGGTCCCGACGCACGCTGCATCAGGCGCGGTCAGCGAGGCGTTCCTCGCCGCAGTCGACCCTGAGGTGGCGATCGTGTCGGCAGGATTGCGCAACGTGTTTGGCTATCCGTCGGTGCCGACCCTGGTGCAGCTCGCCCAGTCCGGCGCGGCATTCTATCGTACCGATCTCGACGGGACGATCAAGATTACCACCGACGGCAAGGACTACCGGATCACCAACATCCCGCCGGCGGTCGTCGAGCCGCTGACCGGGTTTATCGGTGACAAAGAAACCATGACCTTCCACCTGCCAACCTGCCGCTACTTGCCCGCGATGCAGTACCGGCACGTTTGCACGACGCGGCAGCAGGCGATCGACGCCGGATATGCGCCATGTCCCTGGTGTACGCCCTAGCCGCACCCGGTTTGGCACAAGACATGATCTGAGACTAACCGAGGAGTAACAGAGGAGCGGGGCGACAACCGGCCGGTCGTCGCCCCGCTCCTCCGCAAGTGGTCCCCCGTGGTCTACTCCGAGCTGAAGCTCACGCTGCAGAAGCCTGCCGAACGGCCAAGCGCGGTAAGCGTTGCCTCTGCCGCCACCCTCGCATCACCCTCAAGTTGGGTCGCCAACTGCTCAGCCTCTTTGGTGGCGTTTTCGCGGGCCGCCTCCATGATCTGCTGCCTGGTGCGGTCGTCCATGTCGCTGCGGAAGATGTTCAGGGCCCGGGGCAGGAGCCAATCGAGGAGTTGGCCCTGGACCGTATGGTAAAACTGGATCTCCGAGAGCGATATCTCATGGATCGGCCTGCCCAGGCGTACCGCAAGCTCGTCCGGGTTGACCCGGTTTAGGGACACGGAGCTCGGGTCGCTGAGGTTGTATTTGAAGCGGATCTCAAACCGGAAGATCATAATCGTCTTGTTTTCGCTCCACAGCCAGCGCAAAAAGCGCCGGCCGACCTCGCCAAAGATGTGGTCTTCCCCAGTTGCCGGAATCGTCCAGTAAGCGCGGAGCACGACCAACTCGCCGACGCGACGCAGCCCCTCAAGCCCACCGCGCCCGACCGACACGGCCGAGGGTGAGCGGCGCCGGTAGTAGGCAAGCGCCAGCGAGATGACTACGGCCAGGGCAGCCCCCAGCAACAGACCGGTGGTGAAGTCCATGTTCAATCTCCCCTATCCAGGATCAGCAGTTCCATCGGGTCGTGCTCAAACCACGGCCACGGGTTGGTGGCCACATCGCCGACCCAGAGTGTGAAGTGCAGGTGTGGACCTGTGGACACGCCAGTGCTGCCGGTCAGGCCGATCAGGTCGCCGGCGGCAACCATGTCGCCAACCGCCACCTCGATCGCCGAAAGGTGGAGGTAAGAGCTAAACAGGCCGAGCCCGTGATCGATCATCACTGTGTTGCCTGAGGCATGCAGCATTGTCGCTAGGACAACCTTGCCGCTGTTGGCGGCGATGACCGGGGCACCCGTCCCCACGCTGCCCCAGTCGATGCCGGAGTGACGCCCCTGGAAAACTCCATTGATGTAACGCCCATGCCCAAACTCGGTGGTAACCTTGTCGCTCTCGACCGGCTGGACAAAGGGGCCCGTCCAGAGCGGCTCCAGCGCAGGCGCCGCCTTGGCGGCGGCCGTTTTGGCCGCGTCCTCCGCGATCTTGTCCGGCGTGCGCAGGCTATTGATCGCCGGGCTAAGTTGAAGGTACTGCGACGACGTCGTAAAGGTGGAGGTTTCAACTGTAATGGTCAGCGTGGCCTCGTGCGTGCGCCCCTTGTGGTCCGTGATCGTCAGGGCGATTGGGTA
>ENA-OSEO01000350-OSEO01000350.1-sediment-metagenome-genome-assembly--contig:-NODE-350-length-124716-cov-7.174624_pt1 | contig 124716 bp, 98 predicted proteins | sample MGYA00237883_ERZ534232 | MGnify/ENA metagenome assembly ERZ534232
TCTTTCGCCTACGATGCCAACGGCAACACCATCGAGAAGGTGGACGGGACCGGGACGACCCGCTACTTCTACAACCTCGAAGATCGTCTGGAGCGGGTCGAGGACGGGTCCGGTGCCGTGATTGCCACGCACTACTACGATCCTTTTGGAAGGCGGTTGTGGAAGGATGTGGCCGGAGTCAGGACCTACTTCTTCTACGCCGACGAGGGCCTGATCGGCGAATACGATTTCACCGGAAACCTGATCAAGACCTACGGCTGGAAGCCTGATTCCACCTGGTCCACAGACCCTCTTTTCATGAAGGAGGGTTCGGAGTGCTACTTCTACCACAACGACCACCTCGGCACGCCACACAAGATGACGGATGTGAGCGGGGCGGTGGTATGGTCGGCGTTTTACAGTTCGTTTGGGGAGGCGGAGGTGGCGCCGGAGGCGACGGTTGAGAGTGATCTGCGGTTTCCTGGGCAGTACTACGATCTGGAAACTGGCTTACATTGCAATTGGTTCAGATACTACGATAGCAAGGTCGCAAGATATTTAAGGGCCGATCCTATTGGGTTGGAAGGGGGATTGAATCTATACTACTATGCTTATGACAGTCCATAGAACTGGATTGACCCTACCGGTTTAGCTGGATTTGCTCTTGAGTTCGGGGGCGGTATAGGGATAGGGGACTTTAGGAGCCGGAAGGCGATAGCACATACAGCAGGGTCAGGCATTTATGTCGGTGCTAAACCCAATGGTTATGCTGAAATTGGGGGGTATACCTATACACAGGTCTCCAGAATAGGAGGAGCTAAGTTGGGTCTTGGCATGTCATTTGTTATGTATTGGTGCGACGCTGAGGATTTTTTTAAAGGCACCACATACACGGAGTCTGTGACGTTTGGGCCGATTACCTGGACATGGTATTACAACGAATGTGGAGATGAGATTGGTAAATCGTTCAGTATTTTCGGCAAGGGCGGTGGATTGGCGTACGAGCGAGGTGAATCCAAAGGAGTGATTCTTCCACTTCAGTAGAGAGTATTAGGAATGGAACTTGAAGATATAGCAAGCTTGTTTCTATACGCAGGATCATTTGTACTTCTATGTGGTATTGTAGTTCTAACATACCTGCAGAGTAAGCTTATAGGAAGATTCAATAAAAGTATATTTACATTCATTTCAGTGCTATTCTATCCAAATCACGAACTCACGAGCACAGAGATTGAGATGAAGAAGATTGGCACTTATCTCGTCACAGCCGGCTCTATAATAGTGACGATTTCTGGCTTCTTCACATGGCTGACTTACAAGTAGATTAGATTGCATCCGCGCCTTTCAATGCCTCTGGGTGGACGCTATTGGGTGACGTACCAACTTGAAAAGAAGGCTTCTGAAGGTTTTGCTGCTCGAGATTGGGAGCTGGAGCTTCAGCAATTCTCGGTCCCAGAACCCCCTACAGACGCTGGGGCACGCTGTTAGGTTTCTATGTTGACAGGGGAGGATTGGGAGTGATTATGGAAGGTCATGCCAAGGAAATCCCTGATTGACGCTGCCGGTGCCCTCCACCATGTCATGGTCAGAGGGATTGAGAGAGGAAAGGTATTCCGTAGCGATGCCGATAGGAATCACTTTCTGGAAAGACTTCGAGAGATACTCCGGGAGACGGAAGCTGTTTGCTATGCATGGAGCCTGATTCCAAATCACTTTCACCTCTTCCTGCGGATGGGGCCTGTGCCTATCTCGACGGTCATGAGGCGTCTCTTGACTGGTTACGCTTTGTGGTACAATCGACGGTACCGAAGGCACGGACACCTTTTCCAGAACCGCTTCAAATCGATCCTTTGCCAGGAGGATCTGTACCTTCTGGAGTTGGTGCGCTACATCCACCTTAACCCAATTCGAGCGAAACTCGTGAACGATCTCGGTGAACTGGACCGGTACGCATACTGCGGCCACCGCGGGCTGATGGGGGAGGTTAAGAGGCCCTGGCAGGATACGGTAAGTGTGCTGGGGATGTTTGGGAAGAAGTTCGGGGCGGCAAGGCGGGCCTACAGGGCGTTTGGGGAAAAGGGGATTGCCCAGGGGAAGCGTGCGGATCTGACGGGAGGGGGTCTGTTACGGAGTGCAGGAGGATGGCAAGGAGTCAAGGCCCTTAGAGAGGACAAGGTATATCAGAGGCATGACGAAAGGATACTCGGGGGGAGGGGATTTTGTGGGGCGCGTTCTGGAGTCGGCCCAAGAGGCGATGGAAAAGGGGTATGCGCTTCGATCAAGAGGTTTTGACCTGGATAGGGTTGCATTGAGGGTGTCGCAAGTGCTAAACGTCAGGCCGGAGGAGGTGTGGGCTGAAGGGAAGTATCTTCGGATTGTAGAGGCCCGTAGTCTATTGTGTTACTGGGCGGTCAGGGACCTGGGTGTTACCATGTCCTTTCTGGCGCGAAAACTCAGGATATCGATTCCATCTCTCAGTGATTTTGTCACCCTGGGTCACAAGATTGCCGAGGAAAAGCAACTCCATTTGGCGGAAACTTGAAAACCTAACAGCGTCCCCTTGGACAGTTAATACTCTTCGGAGCTTTGTCGGCGGGTCGCTCAGGAAGGGGCCAACTCCTCCTTCGACGAGGCGGTGGAGAGCATCCACAATACAAGCGGGGACGCGGTGCCCAAGCGCCAGATCATTGAGCAGACCGTAAAGGTGGCGCAAGACTTCGACGCGTTCTACAGCCTTGAGTCAGAGCCCGAAATCACGACTGTCGGTATGCCGCTTGAGGCTGGCACCTTGTGCGCGGCGTCGTTCCAAAAGATCTACACCCAGGCAATATGTACATGGCGACCGTTTGATGCACATGAGGGATCTCGATCCCGGTGACACCTATCTCACCAATTGGAGGGCAGTAAACCCAATAGGTGCGGAATCCTTTGAAACAGATATAGGATTACTGGATCCTTTTTTCTATAGCGATGAAGTAGCCCAAGAACGTGGCCTCAAGGGTAGAGTGGTTACCGGCATATACACACTTGGACTACTGATGGGGCTGTTGAGTCAGTCTGGATTGAAAAGGGGCGGATTGTATATAGAAACAAATAACATGAAGTTTTCCATTCCAGTCTTTGCCAACTATAGAATCAGGGCTGAATTCGAAAGACTTCATAGAATAAGAACATCAAAGGGATGCAGAGAAATAATTACATACAAATTGGTAGTGCGAAATCAGCACAACCAATTTGTCGTTGAAGGCGAAAAAAATTGAATTTTTCAACCCATATGAAGCAGGTCTGATTCATCGGAAACTGATCACACCTTTTGCGTGAAATGCATTCATGGACAGACACTATGAAGGAGGGATGAATCAATGAGCACGACCATTTCTCGGGCGAATCCGGGCGATCGGTTCAAAACCGGTAAGAAGGTTGTTTGTGAGGAGGAAATGGACCGGTTTTGTGAAATTACCCTCAATACGCTGCCTTTTTTCTTGTCCGACGAGGCGGCAAGAGCCAAGGGTTGGGAGAAGCGATTGGTACCCGGCGTCTTCACCCTCTCCTGTACCATCGGTCTCATGGAACAGGCCGGCTTGCTGGACGACGTGATCGCTTTCATGGCCATGGACAACCTGCGTTATCTGGCACCGGTTTACCTCGGGGACTCCCTCTATGTGGAAGTGGAATACACAGGGAAAAAAAGCATCAAGCAGGGGACCCGTAATTTGATCACATACAGGTTCACGACGTACAACCAAAACGATAACGCGGTACTCGAAGCGGTGAATACTTGAATGTGCGAGGCGTGAGTTTCCTGGAAGGAAACACTGGAAGATGAGTAAAGCGCGTTTGGCAGAATTTTGGAATGTCGACGTTCTTCGTGAGAGGCAGCAGGGCCTGACGAGATGTCACGGAAAGACCGCACCGGCCCTGAGCACCGCGTCGGGTTTCAGTACAAGTCGGGAGGATCAATGTTGAGAAACGTTTATCCCATCGGGCTGGGGACGCTTATTACCGCGGCCCCTCCCACACCACCTCGGATACGGGGTATGTGCAGGTCTTGAAGCATCTGGGCGGACCTGAAACCTATCCGGGGTCGTGAGCAAACGGGACGCCCGGCTGTTCCGATTCCCCGGTGCGGCACGCGTTGCGAGAGGGCCTAAGGGCGCGGGAAGAGTGCCTTGATCCTTCTTGAGCGCAAAAGGGGGCAACAGAATGTCACTTTTTCTTGTGCAGCACGGCAAGCACCTGCCGAAAGAAACGGACTCGGAACAGGGGCTTTCGCCCGAAGGAAAAGAGGAGGTAGGGCGGATAGCCGGCTTTGCCAGAGAACATGGGGTGACGGTGTCGGCCATAAGGCACAGCGGAAAGAAGCGAGCTCGAGAGACCGCCGAGATCTTTGCGCAGGCACTCAATGCCCACGAACCGCCCGAGGAGATGGAAGGTCTCGCTCCCCTCGACGACGTCACCAGGCTGACCCTGACAAGTGGAGAGGATCTCATGCTGGTGGGTCACCTGCCCTTTTTGGAAAAACTCACCTCCCACTTGATTACGGGGTCTTCTGACAGGCCGCCGGTGCTCAGGTTCCAAAACGGGGGTGTGGTCTGCCTGGATCGGGATCCGGTCACTGAGTCCTGGTATATCAAATGGACCCTTTTCCCGCGCGTTTATTGAGAGCCCGAAAAGTCGCGCAGTGCGTCGATCAAGAGTCAAAAGGGGGCACAAGATGTCGGGATTCGTCGAGTGGCCGGATTAGTATACTTGGCGCGCTTGATCATCGATTCGGCCGATTATGCCCCTTCCCGTCAACGGCGAGGAGTGCCCCATGATGCTGCGGGCACCCCACATGCCATACCGGCCCTGGAGGCAGGCCTGACCCAAACGATGATCGAGGCAAACAACTCGATACCGATTGCGATACGGACCCCCCCGCAAGTCAGGGACGACATCGCCCCGGCAGAGTGGCCGGAACGATGATAAAGGCCCTCCGTACAATATCTGGCGCCGAATTTCCCCTTGACAGACAACCTCCTCTTCTGCCATGGTCTTCCCCAAGAAGAGCAGCCTCTTATCCCTTTATATGCCCGCCCCAACACCACCAATCCGCCGTTACAATGCCTTAGTCAACGGATGGAACACACACAGTCAACCCTTTGATGGGAAATCGGAGTTACGCCTTTGCCCGATTTGGGGAATCTTCGATGGAGATAAATGCAACACCATGTATCGAGGAGGTTGAAATGGAGGATGCGGTTATTATCGCCAGTGCCGTAAGGACGCCAATCGGAAGGTATCTGGGGGCGTTATCCGAAGTGCCGGCATATCAGTTGGGAGCTTTGGTTTTGAACGAGGTCCTGAAGAGGGCCGGGGTGGATCCCGCGGCGGTTGACGATGTGATCATGGGACAGTCCTATCAAAACGGGGAGTCGGTCAACATTGCGCGTATGTCCCTGCTGGCAGCCGGATGGCCGGTGGAGGTGACGGGTATTACGCTTGACCGCAGGTGCTGCTCCGGACTCGACTCCATCCGTTTTGGGGCCATGACGATTCAAAGCGGATATGCCGACATCATCGTGGCGGGCGGCGTGGAGAGCATGAGCCGGGCAGAGCTGTATATTCCCGGGGAATATATCAAGAAGGGAATCGGCGGCAAGGTGGATCCCAAATTCGGGTTCATGCCGAAGGGGCATGGTGCGTTGCCCATGTGGGGACTGCCTCTATTTGACCGCATTCAGCGCGCCCGGGTGATGTCCCAGCCCGTTGAAAGATTCGGCGAGCTCAACTCCATGATGTCCTGGGCCGAGATAGCTGCAAAAGAAGAGGGCATCACGCGCGAAGCGGCCGACCAATGGGCCTGCCGCAGCCAGCAGAAAGCCTGTGGCGCCATAGATTCAGGTAAGTTCAAAGAGGAGATCGTGGCGGTTTCCATTCCCGGCAAAAGGGGAGCACCCTTGACCATCGATACGGATGAACCCCCGCGGGCCGATACCTCACTGGAAAGGCTTTCCAAGTTGTCCGCCGTGTATCCCGAAGGGATATGCACCGCAGGGAATTCTTCGACGGAAAATGATGGGGCCGCTGCCGTCGTTCTCATGAAAGGGTCAAGGGCCGCAGAGCTTGGAATTGAGCCGCTGGCGCGGCTGGTATCCTTCGGTGTTGCCGGTGCAGACCCTACACTGACCTATCCGGCGGTCCCGGCTGCAGTGAAGAAAGCCCTGGATTGGGCCGGCCTTAGAATTGAAGCAATGGACCTGATCGAGATCCAGGAGGCATTTGCGGTTCAGGTGCTGGCCGACGCTAAGCTTATGGGATTGACGGAAGAGGACTATGACGCCAAGCTCAATGTGAACGGTTCTGGAATCTCATTGGGTCACCCCATTGCCGCTACGGGGACGATGCGAATGGTTACTTTGCTGCACGAGATGAAAAGGCGCGATGCGGGCTATGGCCTGGAAACCATCTGTGGCGGAGGTGGGCAGGGCATAGCCGCGATTGTGGGCAGGAAATAACATCAGGAGGAACGATGGAAATCAGAAACAGCGTATCGATTGTCACCGGTGGAGCATCAGGGCTTGGAGAAGCTACCGCCAGAGCACTTGTTGGCAAAGGGGGTAAGGTGGCGCTTCTTGATCTTAACGCGGAAAGGGGTGAAAAGATCTCCGCTGAGCTTGGGGATGCGGCGCTTTTCTTTCCGCTGAATGTTGCCCGCACGGACGAAGTCGATGAAGTGGTCAAAAGGATTAAAGGGGTTTTGGGGTCTATCCATACGGTCATTAACTGTGCCGGTATCGGAGGCTCCAAGAAGATTGCAGGCAAAGAAGGGATCATGCCGATAGAATGGTTCACCAGCAGGGTGGAAATCAACCTGGTCGGGACTTTTAATGTGATCCGGGCCGCGGCCCCTTCAATGATGGAAAACATTCCCAATGCTGAGGGCGAAAGGGGTGTGTGTATCAATACGGCCTCTGTCGCCGCCTTTGACGGACAGGTAGGCCAGTCGGCCTATGCGGCATCCAAGGGGGGTATCGTGTCGATGACCCTCTCCCTGGCGCGAGAATTCGCCAACGACGGAATCCGGGTAATGTCCATCGTTCCGGGGATAATGGACACTCCTCTTCTGGCCAAGAACACCCCGAAGGTTCTGGAGCGGCTTGCGCAACAGGTACCTTTTCCACCTCGCCTCGGCAAACCAGAGGAATACGCATCGCTGGCCTGCCATATCATCGAGAACCCCTATCTCAACGGTGAGTTCATCCGACTGGATGGCGCACTGAGAATGGGATTCGGAAGAAAATAGGCAAATGGGCACGAATTGGGAGCCAGGAGCCCCAGGAGCCCCAGAAGCGGGACAGGTGCTCTAGAGAAGCTCTCCTGGGGAAGGGGCTCTAAGGGCTCGCTCAAGAATGAGTTCCCATTTTCATGCGCCTATCCATCACGCCTGGCAGCGATGCTTGTCGGTTAAATGGCCCGCCATGCGCCCCTCGCGCCTTGCCATGCGTGCGCCTCGACGCCCGAATACGGGGACTTATTCTCCCGTGTTCCCTAAGCTCCTAACACAGCGTTCCCATTGCGGAGCAGACCCCGGTCGGCAGTCCTTTTCGTAGTGCGGACCCCTTTTGCGGAGAGGCTTGCGCCGGAAAGAGCGGTACATGGGAACCCGGCCTTCGTCAAGAGCTGACTATTACCCACACTTAACACCGGGGTGTTGAAAAGTCCCCCTTTCGCAAAGGGGAGTTTAGGGGCAATACCCGTGAATGAAAAGCGAGCTGATCCATTTTGGATAAACCGTGTTTTTGATTCTGAACGAAATTCATAGCAATCGTGAGATATACTATGAGTTATTGTCGAAAAACGCATCCAATACGCTATAACTTTCCATTATCGTGATATATAGTGCTTGGATAAGTTGAACAAGCACTCCATATTGCATTACAAAATGCTGACTGATTGTCAGCGACACTAAAATGCTTTATGGAGGTAACGATAATGATCAAGTGCGTGTCACAAGCACTGCAGAAATTCGACCCTTCCTTCAACTTTGGACCTCTTGCACTGGGGTGTCTAAAATCGGCCGAAATCGCCGCGATTTGTTCCCCGGTTCTTGGACCTCGAAGAAGTCCTCCGGAGCCATGGTATACCGGCCAGAGAGCCAGAAATTCGAAGGTCCAAAAGGCTCATCGCGGATTAGTGGGGGAGGTGGCCACGGGCCATATTTTCAGCGGCGAGGGCACTGGATTCGCTAAGTCGCAAAAAGGTTACACCCATCTATACCAAAGCGCCGCCCATGTTCTCCTCTTTCTTCATGCCACAGGGGTCTGCTTCCCCAGCACCTCAAAAACACCGGAACGGCTATCGCAATTTGGACCGCCCGCAGTATAGACAGTGGGTCATGCCAACCACCTTTTCCTTCTCTTGTAATGCTTCACTTGCTTGTAATTCTTCTTCTCTCCCAACTGGCTCAGGCCCATGTAGAACTCCTGGACGTCCTTATTATCTCTCAGTTTTTCTGCAGGACCGTCCATGACGACCTTACCATTTTCCATGACATATCCGTACATGGCGATATCAAGGGCAGCCATGGCATTCTGTTCAACCAGAAGAGCGGATGTCTTTTGATCACGGTTTATCTGCATCACGATATTGAAAATCTCTTCCACCACGAGCGGTGCGAGTCCCAGCGATGGTTCATCCAACAGCATAAGGCGAGGCTGGGCCATGAGCGCTCGTCCAATGACCAGCATTTGTTGCTCACCCCCCGACAGGTAGCCTGCGGTGCGGTTGCGTATTTCTCTCAACTTGGGGAAATAGGCGAAGACGCTGTCCATGTTTTTCTTTTCATGTGCCCTCGGCTGGCTCTGGCCTCCCACTACCAGGTTCTCCTCCGTCGTGAGATGTTCGAATACCCTGCGTCCTTCCATAACCTGCACTATGCCCATCCTCACTCTGTCCTCGGGACGCATTCCATCAATCCGAACGCCTTCGAAGTCGATGCTTCCGTCCGTCACCTCACCCTCTTCATTCGCCAGGAGTCCGGAAATCGCCTTGAGAGTGGTGGTTTTGCCTCCCCCGTTGGCCCCGAGAAGCGTGACAATGCCCCCGTCGGGCACCTCGAGCGAGCAGCCCTTGAGAACCAGAATCACTTGTTGATACCGCACTTCGACGTTGTTCACGATAAGCATTCTGTAGGCTCCTATGGACCGATGGAGTGCATTTTACACTCGCTGAAACCTGCCTCGATAATCGCTCCGGCCACTCGGGCCGATCGGGATTCGAGCCACGAGCATCCACAGCCATCAGCCAGCGGTGACCGGTCAATCACCCTCTCCGAGGGGAGCGGGGGAGGATTTCTGCGGTAAGGCAATGTTCTACACTCCCTCGAGGGTGAAATCTTGAGGGACGAGGCGCACCATACAGCGCCGAAGGCTGCGAGCGCGCGGCCCCGATCATCGGTATGGGCACTCCACCACCGGCCGTGTACTTCATGCCTTGTTCTGGGTCGGTATGGACGGTCTTGATCATCGTTCCGGCCACGTTCGACCACAAACGAAAGGGCCTTGTTGGTGGGCGGTGCCCATCCTACGAAAACCTCAATTCACACGGGGCTCCACGGATGGATGCTCGACCTTGCGCAACATGAGGCCGGAGGTAAACGGGCCTCGCCCGGCCGGAACGAAGAACAAGGCCGAAAAGACGCACCCGTGCCCGGCAGTGGCAGGTTCTTTATTTCTTGTAATGCTCCACCGTCAGTTCTTCGGGGCTCTTCTTGGGGATGGAGATCCAGTCCGTCCAGTACATATTGCCTTCCTTGTCAATACACTTCTGGTATTTTATCGCCTGGGGTCCGCTGTGGTCCCTTTTGGTATAGGTATAGGGAGCCGTAAGGCCGTCAAACAGGTCTTCATTGCGAAAACTCTCCAGCTCATTCTTGATGTTTTCGCCGGTCAGATTGTCTATGCCTTTCTTTTGGATTGTCCGGTCCATGGCAGTGTAAAGGGGGGCACAGAAAGCGAAGGCCCATTGTGCGATGGCAAACGTTTGATCCGGTGCGTATTTCTTCCACAGATCGGTCGCCACCTTGCCCCCAGGCGTTTCAAGGCCTCCGGCAAAATTGTATCCCCACACGTTTATGGCATAGCCCGCCTTGATTATCGCGGGGTCGAAGGGCGAGTGCAGAAGCATCTGTGGGTGGTAATCCATCCTGGCGACCTCTTTCTCGATCACCATCGATTCGTTTTGCACCTGCATGCCCAGCACGTAGTCGCAATGTTCTCTCTTGAGAATCGCCACCTGGCTGGCGGCCTCCGTTATCCCGAATTTGCACCACGTGGACACATACTTCAATCCGAGTTCTTCGCATGTCTTCCTCACGCGCAGATCGACTTCCCGTCCGTAGGTGGCATCCTGGTTGAACCCACCGATTACCGGCTTGCGGTCCTTGCCTTGTTTCGGCCAATCCACATCCACTATGTAGTGCACGAATGTGGTGTAAATGTCGGCGTAGATGGGAAGGGGGGAGAACAGGTAGCTTTCCTTCTGATTCTTCTCAAGGTAACAGACATCCGCCGAAGGCGCCATGAAGGTGACGATCTTGTTACGATTTGCCAAAGGCTTTACCATCACAGCTGGACCTGATGCGCGTACCATCACGGCCGGGTACCCCTTGGCAATCAGTCCGTTGTATATCGTCATGCATTTCGACATGTCGTAAGAAAAATCGATCCCCTTGAGAACGGCCTTGTAACCTGCAATGCCGCCACGGTGCGTATTCCACCAATCCGTCAAACCCAGAGTCATCTTCTGCAGAGGCAAATCACCTGCGGAGTTGGGCCCGGTAGCATCAAAAATAACAGGTACCTCCACTTCGCCCTTGAATGTGTTTCCCCATGCTGGCCACCCTAATGTTCCCACGAGAACTGCGACCATCACCAACATCATACCTCGGAAAACTCTCCCTCTTTGCCGTGTAGTTCCCATTGGCTTCCTCCTTTTGTTGTTCTAATAAGAAAAAGGCCAAAGTCTATAAGATACCTTAAAGATACTCCATCTATGAGCCAGTCCCCGCGGCTCAAAAATGAGAAAAAACATGATGGCGACGCCGTAAATAAGATCATGCAGGGGAACGATTGTAGTCAATAGCCACGGAAAGGACATGGACAGGCTCGAAGTCATAAGGGTGAGAAGCTCGGAGATCAATACAAGAAGTGGCACTCCGAGGAATGGCCCGACATTGCTTCCAAGGCCGCCTATCAAGATATAGGCCAACAGCCATATGGAAAGGCTCATGCCAAACAAGTGAGTGGTGATGGCGCCCATCCAGTGGGCAATAAGCGCTCCGGCGACCCCGGCATAAAAGCAACCGATAAAAAAGGCGATCAGCTTGTAGCGGGCTATGTTGATCCCCATGACCTCCGCGGCGAGGTCGTTGTCCCTCAGGGCTATGAAAGCCCGGCCGGTCCTTGTCCTGGTTAGATTCTGAGCAAATGCCGTGCCCGCCAGCAGGAAAAGCAGTACGATCTCGTACATGACCGGATCGCTTCCGAAGTCCAAGCCGAAAAGCACGGGTCGCCCTGCGGAAATGCCGAACATTCCTCCGGTGAGCCCCGTCCAGTTTTCTATGATGTAGATGACGATGAATTGGGCCGCCATGGTGGCGAGGATGAGATAGTAACCCTTGATTCTCAGGGAAGGAAATCCCACGACAATACCAACACCTCCTGCGAAAAAACCTCCGCAAAAAATGCCCAAGATGAAAGGCAAGCCGGCGTTGTTCACAATAGCCGAAGTGTAAGCCCCCACAGCCATGAAACCTGCATGCGCCATGGAGATCTGTCCGGCCTGCCCCACCAAAATATTCAGCCCTATTCCCGCAAGAATGTAAATGGCGATCTTGATGACCACCTGCAAGAGACTCGGACTGAGCCAGAGCGGCAGGCTGGCCGCTGCCAGAAAACCCGTTATGGCGAACCCCCAGTGGGCCTTTGTACGAAGGACCGCCATATCCTGGGCGTAAGTCTCATTGTACACCCCACTCGGGAGCCTTTTCATGCTTCATATCCTTTCTATGCGCTTCAATCCGAACAAACCGTAGGGCTTGATGAGCAGGATGATCAGAAGGATGAAATAGGGTGCCACCTCTTTTATCCCCATGAAAGACTGCTCGAGGTATCCACCGCTCAATCCTTCCAGTACACCCACAATGACACCGCCCAACAGAGCGCCCGCAATGGAGTCCAGGCCCCCGATGATCACGGCCGGCCACGCCTTCAGTCCGATGGGGCTCAAGAATATGCCAACGCTTGTCACGGTGGCCAGTACGATTCCGCCCGCAGCGGCCACCAGACACGAAAAGGCCCAGGCTATGGCGGAAATCCTGCTTATGTTCACCCCCATGGATTGCGCAGCCTGCTGGTCGTCGGCCACCGCCCTCATGACGATGCCCGATCTGCTGTAGCGAAAATACAGAAAAAACACGCTGAACAAGCACAGCGAGATAATAAACCCCCACAGGTAGTCCGAAGAGATCAGCACCCCACCTACGTTATAAGATTTCTGAGGAAGGTACTCCGGGTAGCTTTTCAAAGAGGTGCCCCAAATCATAACCGGGATGGATTGAAACACAAGCATCACCCCAATAGTCATCATTATCGTTGAAAACAAGGGCTGGCCGATCATGGGACGAAGACATACGCGTTCGATCAAAACGCCTATGAGCATGGAAACGAGGAGACTGAACACAACCGCGAGATAAAAAGGAAGCCCCAGTTGAACGCTGAAACTGTAGGTGATGAAAGCCATGAGCATCAAGACCGAACCCTGGGCGATATTCAGGACCCCGGTGGCCTTATAAATCAAGACGAGCCCGAGCCCCACGAGCGCGTACACGCCGCCTATGGCCGCTCCGCTGGCAACGAGCTGAAAAAAGAATTCCATCTGTTCCCCCTAGTCTGTATTTACGATCTTCACAGAGGTGCGCATCTCGGCTTCCCTTCCGTCCTGATACCGTATCTTGTAGGAAACCATATGCTCGCTCTCGTCCCCGTACAGAGCTTCTATGTATTCGCCGTACCGGTCCGCCACAAAGGCCCGGCGAAGCTTTCGCGTCCTGGTCAACTCCGCGTCGTCCGCATCCAGCTCCTTGGCGAGAAGCGTGAACCTCCTTATCCTTGATTCTCCTGGGAGGTCCGGGTTCACTCTCCTCATGATTTCCTCCTTCACCAATTCGTAAACCTCGGCTTTTTGGCTCAGGTCGGTGAAGGTGGTGTAAACGACTTGATGGTCTTCGGCCCATTTGCCAAGAGACAGGTAGTCTATGCTCACCAGGGCCGCCACGAAGTCCCTTCCGTTTCCCAGGGCCACCGCTTCTCTGATGTAAGGGCTGAACTTGAGTTTGTTTTCGATGTACATGGGTGAGAAAACGGTACCGTCGCCAAGCCTCATGAGATCTTTGGCACGGTCTATGATCACAAGCTCCCCTTCGTCGTTGACAAAACCGGCATCACCCGTATGGAGCCAACCGTCTTCGTCAATGAGGGCCCTCGTGGCTTCAGGGTTCTTGTAATATCCCCACGTCCTGTGAGGGCCGCGTACAAGGACTTCACCGGTATCCGATATCTTCACCTCCACTCCCGTCGTAGGTACCCCGGCGCTTTCAACGCTCAACGATCCGGACCTCTGGGCGGTGATGGGATTCATTTCCGTCATGCCATAGCCATTGAGCAAAGGAATACCTATGGCCCTGAAATACCGGAAGGCATCGGGAGCCAAGGCGGACCCACCGGTCAGCAATATCCTGGCCCGCTTGTAACCCAAATGATCCTGAAGCGGTCGGTACAAAACCCAATAGCCCAAGAGGTTGAGGAGTCTCCACATCCAGGGCACCTTCTTGCGCTGCTCTCGCCATGCGTTGACTTTCACCCCCACGGGCAGGAACATGTCGTACGCCTTTCTCTTGATCCACCCGGCTCCGCTGATTTTGACCTGAATCTCAGAGATCTGTGCTTCTATGGCGCGTATGCCCACAAAGCCGACCTGATATCCGATTTCCCTCAGATCTTCGGGCACCGTCTCCGGCTCTTCGGGGAAATTGACTACAGCACCGCTCATCATGGACGGGAGCAAGTTCATGATTATTTCGGGGATCCAGGCCAGAGGAGCCAGGCAGAAAAGGTCGTCGCCCTCTTGTGGCGCCACTACTTCCTGAGTGGTCCGCGCGGCTGCAACCAGTGCCCCCTGACTCCACATGACTCCTTTGGGCAGCCCCGTGGTTCCGGACGTATAATAAAGGGCGGCCAAATCGTCTTCGCCGGTGTCGAGCAATTCCTCGAAACGGCCCGGAGACACCTGCTCGCACTCTCTGCCCTTGGCAAGGATGTCTTCAAAATCGGCCAGCCAGGGATCCCCATAATCCCAAAGGCCTTTCGGGTCCCAGTAAATCACACGCTTGACCCCGGGCAGTTCCTGTTTGAGATCTAGGAGCTTGTCGACCTGTTCCTGGTCTTCGGCCACAACAAAGGCGGCCTCTGAATGCTCAATGATGTATCTGACTTCGTCAGGGTGGGAGTCGGGATAGGCCCCCGCAGCCAGAACACCCCCGGTGACGATGGTGGCGAACATGGCCCACACCCACTCGAGGTCGTTGTCGCCTATGATGGCCACCTTGTTTCCTTTGACAAAGCCCAGATCGCTCAACCCCAGAGCGAAGTGCTTGACTTTTCTATGGTAATCCTCCCAGCTATGGCTCTCCCATATGCCGTATTTCTTCTTCCTCATGGCGACCTTGTCGCGCCCGTAGGTTTCACAAGCCCGCCTGAACACCTGTGAGATGGTGTTGTCCCCTCCGGCCCTCTCCATCCTAAGCTCCCTTCTTTCGCCCAAGATAGGCTTCTCTGACCTTGGGGTCGGATTGAATCTGCTGCGGAGTGCCTTCCGCGATCTTGCGCCCGAAATCCAGGACGCACACCCGATCACAAATGTCCATGACCACTTCCATGTCGTGCTCAACAAGGATAATGGGTATGCCCCTTAGCTCGAATATATCCACGATGAACCGCGCCACATCCTCTTTCTCCGTGGCATTCATCCCTCCCATGATCTCGTCGAGCAAGAGGAGTTTCGGCTCGAGAGCCAAAGCTCTTCCCAGTTCCACTCTCTTGCGCAGCCCGTAAGGCAGGCCGCCGGTAATGGTCTTGCGGATCGCCGTGATTTCCAGAAAGTCGATGATCTCCTCCACCGACCGTCGGTGCACGATCTCTTCGGCCCGCGCCTTGCCGAAATAGAGCCCCCCGCGCAGCATGCCCGTTTTCATGAGCACGTGTCGTCCCGCCATTATGTTGTCCTGTACGCTCATGCCCGTATACAGGCCGATGTTTTGAAACGTTCGCGCTATTCCAAGCTGAGCGATCCTGTGAGATCTCATGCGGGTGATGTCATGGTCTCCGAACAAGATACGCCCATTCTGGGGACGATAGAAGCCGCTGATGCAGTTCAAAACGCTTGTCTTCCCCGCTCCGTTGGGTCCGATGATCCCCAGAATGATTCGTTCCGCAACACTCAAATCCACCTGTGTCAAGGCTTGTACTCCCCCGAAGTTCAGATCGATATGCACGAGCTTCAGGGCTGTTGGCTCCCCTGGTCGGTCCGGTTTTCTGTAGTCCATAGGCAGGCTCCGCTTGCTTCAAGAAACCCGAGAGAGGGTAAGTATCGCCGGGTTGCCCTCTTACTACAAGAGAAGTGGTGGTGAACCGGTGACGCATCACTTTGCCAAAAAAGCACGGCAAACGGAAATCAACATAGGCAAGGGCAAGCTTTACTTTTTTCCAAGGCGACTATGGCAAGGGGAATTTTCCGTGTCAAGCGAAAAGCTTTCACTACACATCTGAGATGACGCCATCGCCGAAAGGAAGCGAGTATTGGGCAGGCGGGCTCTTATCTTCTTTCCCGAGGCGGTGGGTGGTACCCCCCCCTACGAATACCTCCAATTCACGCGGAGCTCCACGGTTGCATCCTCAAACTTGCGTAACATGAGGCCGGTGGAAAACAGACCTCGCCTCGCCGGAACGATGATCAAGGCCAGAGTGACTTCTGGGATGCGTTACTGCTATAGCAAGCTTGCGAGGTGTCTGGCCGCGAATCCGGCGCCGTCCATGTTCAGGCGTCTGGGGCATGGGAAGGGACCCTGAAAGAGTCTTTCCAAAGCACAGGCAAGGGACGGGGCGTCGGCCTGCTCTTCGTCGAGAAACTCGAAACCCGGCAGTTTGGCGGAAGCGAGCCGCTCTACGTGTTCCTTTTGTTCCGCGTCCTGCATCCCCCTTACAAGCACAAGGGCCGGCAGTTGGGCGGCGAGCACATCGGTCAGGCTGTTGTAACCGCCGTAAACCAAGGCGGTCCTCGCCCCTCGCAGGGCGGCGGCAAGGCCTGGGCCTATGGGTTCCAGGCAGCAGTGGGAGAGGGGCGCGAAAAGGTCCATGATCTTGCGCCGCCGCGGGCCGTTCTGGCCAAGATCTGCAAAAATCCTCCACGGACCGTAACGTTGGCCGACCCTCTCCAAGGCCCCTCGCAGGTTCTCAAGAAGAACAAATGTTCGTGCGTCGGACCACGAAACGGAAACCACCCCGCCCGAGGGCGCCGGGGCAGGCGGACTGACCGGTTCCCAATGCTGCGCTTCGGCAAGACGCGCGACATAGCCCGTTTCTAAGGGTGACACCTTGAAATGCCCTTTCAAGGAGGCAGGAGTCCAGGGCCCCAGAACCGACGAGTCCCCATACCAGAAAAGGCGGCGATAGTGCTGCTGGAACAGGCAGGCCGCGTCTTGGGACCAGACCTTGTCAACCTTTCCCACCACGGCCCGCACCCCCAGCACCCAGGTGGTGCCGATAGTCTCCGAAGCCTCGAGGGCCGCATGGAGTTCCCCGTGTTTTCCTTGGGGGGAGTGGTCCACCAGGGCCAGCCGCGGACGGAACACTCGCACGAAGTACTGCAGCATGTCGCTTCGCATCACTCCCAGGTGGGTGTCCGAGAAATTGGACGGGCCAGATCGGCCCCGGGACAATCCTCCCGCAACCGTCGTGGCGTAAGAAGGAAGCTTGATCCAGTCCAGAGGGGCGGCGCCGATCAGTGTGGGCGTGCGCGCGCATCCGGATACCAAAAGCACCTTCAGGTGCGGAAAAAGACGCCGCAAGGCCATCCCCACGGCAACCGTGCGGCTCGCATGGCCAAGGCCTCGGCCGTCGTGGGCGTAGAGCAGGATGTCGAGTTGCGTTTCGTCGTGTTTGACGGGTCCCATCATGGACCTTTCCCCGCTTTGAGGGTTACCCGAAGGATCTCTCCGGGACGCCACAGCCTCATGCGTGGTCCCCAGGTTCCGGTGCCGCGGCAAACAATGACAGGCATGCCCTCCACCTCGTAGTGCCCTGCCAGCAAAGGGTACCTGAGACGAACCAGGTACCCCATGGGCCAGATCTGCCCTCCGTGCGTGTGGCCGGAGAGCATCAACCCCACCCCGGAGCGTGCCGCCCTGTCGGCCTCCCATGGGGTGTGCGAGAGCAAGACGACGGCTCCCTGGGGCCTACCTGCCAGAGCCTGGCCCACGGGATCGCCCCCAAGGCCCCTCCTGCGCCGGAAGGTCAGGTCGTCCACACCCGCCAGAACCAGTCCGGGCTGCACCTCGGCCCAACGATTGCGCAGCAGGTGAAAACCAGCTTCCTCCATCGCTTTGAGGCCCGTGTCGTCGCGGTGGTGCTCGTGGTTGCCGGGCACGGCCCAGACGCCCAGGGGAGGCGCCAGGCCTCGCAGTGTTGGAAGAAGATCTGCGTGGGGCGGGCCGTGTCCTTCGAAGATGTCACCGAGAAGGACAACCATATCCGGTTGTTGGGCGCGGACCTGGACGACCCGAGCGGAAAGCCACCGCTTGCCGATCAGTGAGCCGATGTGCGTGTCGGACAATCCGACGATAACGGTGCCGTCCCTTTCCTGGGGAAGGCCTGGAAGGACCACCTCATAGCTTTGAATTACCGGGGGACGCAACCCCTGGAAAAGGGCCATGGCGGAAAGGACGCCGGCCGCCACAAGGGCCCAGCCGCGTAAAGAGGGCGCCAGTCGGGGCAGGAACCACCCGAATCCGGTGACCAGGTCCACCGCGAACATGGGCACGAAGGTGAGGAGCAGCACACCGAGCCAGCACATGCCGAGCAGCTCGAGGACACGGGCCGGTGTTCCCGCAGCGTCATGGCCGATGGTCCGACCGAGGTACAACAGGAGCCAGAGGATCAGGGCGACTGTGATGATCACTTTCCCGGGGACCCTACCGGCCACAAGGGGAACGGACCAGGCGCGCCAGAAGACGTAGAGATGCATGAGCGTGCTGATGGAGATGAGGACGATGCCGAACACGTTTCACTTTCCAGGCCGTTGATGGGAGACAGGACCGATGACCATGGGGATCATCATACCGGATGGCTGCGGGATCTCCAAGGATATTCCTGTCCGCATGATGGGAGGGGGAGCGCGGTTCGGACTTCTGCCAAAAGAGCATAGGATCATGGGTTCCGATTCGAGCCGGTACGCCCTGGCCCAGAGGATATTCCGCAAGGGCCGGGGTGACCTGGATGTCCGAGGGCGGGGTAGGGGGCGTTCGCACACAGGGCCGTGCCGTGCAAAAGCATGGGCCAGCGTTTCCACCTCAGTGAGCGTGCGCACAGGGTCATGTGGTGCCGCTTGTGCGCCGGCGGACGAGCTCCGGAGGCGACAGGCACCGGATCAGCGTGCACGCATTCCCGAAACCGTCTGCAGTGCCCTTATGGCTTCTTCCAATTCCACGATGCCATTGCCGCTGGGATCATAGCGCAGTCGTTCCTCCAGCACGGCGTCTGTAATGTCTCCTTGGTTCAGGGTCTCAAGGGCAATAAACGGGATGTGTGCGGTAATGCCGAGGCCATGGACCTCGATGGGACCGACGGTTTTCCCTTTGAAAGATTCAGATGTGATGTTCAGGATATGGGAGCCCACCGGGATGGCCGGGAACGCGAAGTTACCGTCTGGACCGGTGGTTGTGGTATGGCCGGTGCCGACAACCGAAACGGTTGCCCCGGCGACTCCCCCCCTTGACAAAACGCCCTGAACCGACGGGCCGAGTCGGCCGGTCAGGGGGCCGAAATTGGGGTTGCTAAACGACAGTGTCTTCGCATCGGAGAATGCCCAGTGGTCAAGATTGTCCGTCATGATCGCCACATGGAAATGGAATTGGCTCCCCACCTGGCGAAGCTTCCACAAGACCTCGGGAGGCACCACGATCTGATCCAAGTCAGAGGGGCAGACCACCACGAGCTGGCCCTTGAAATGACCCGCAGCATCGTTGGCATTTATGTACGCGACGGTCCTTGTTTGCCGATTGGTCGGCAGTGATGCCGCGCTGGGAGGTATCCAGGCGCATACCAGATCGGCGTTTTCCCACATGAACTGAAAAGAAGCCGAATCAACGAACGGCAGTGGGTCCGTTGCCATATAAGTGTAAGTGGCCTCCTGGAAACTGTGACCAACATCGATGGACCGAAGCAGGTAACTCCCTTGTATGAGGGGATTCCCCACGGGAGCGCCCGAGCTCTGGGAAAAGAAGATGGTGCCCCCATATCGACATTAATCCAACGCGTCCGTTTCACCGTAGGTGTAACGGCCGGTATCGCTTTGGAATTCACCCGAAAAACGGGCGTATTTGGTGAAATGCCACGCCGGATTCCACAAGGAGGGCACAACCTCCAGCCCAAAGGGATCGGTTATGCGAATGTCGTACAATACGTCTTTTTCGGGAAACCTGCCAAACTGGTCGTTGAGGACTATATACAGGCCGCCGAGTTCATAGGAGAGATTTTGGAATTTGTGGCTGTATACAAAAAAGTCCCGAACGTGGTACTCCAGATCCATTATATCTGCCAAAATGGAACCCTCTGGATAAGTCAAAGGGACAGGCTTGTTGTCTGCGTCAAATTGGGGCAGCTCGTTGCGGATGTCGAGTGGAGGTTTGTCGTCCCCGTTTCCAAAGAGCCGATTCAAGTCAACAAGCCTTTGCGAAGGCTCCTTCTCTTTCAGTTTCGCCTGGAATGTCCCTTGGGTCGTCTGCCCCGCCTCGCTGGTGAAGTAGCGCCCGTTTCTGATTTCCTCACCTTCCACCTCACCGGTCAGCGTGAACGTTTGCCGCTGTGAATAAGGCCAATAGGGGCCGGTGTAAGACTCCCCTTCGATAACGGCCATGAACCTGTCGCCGTCCCAAACCATCTCGTTCACCCACCCCCAGCAGAAAGGAGGACCGTCGCTCCAGCAGTCACCCACGTAGTGAGCGTGTCCCCATCGGAAATCACCGTGCCGGTCAAACTCGCTCTCCAACCTCAAGACGCCCGATCGCCCTCCTCGCGGCTTGCCATGAGCGCGCCTCTGCAACTGAAAACGTGTTGTCATTTTCTCTCGCCGTTACGGTGCCTGTTACTGCGTGTGTAAAGGGGTCAGTCGCACATCGCACAGCAAGGATTTGCCAGTGATTGGGTTCCCCCCCTCAAAGAGTGCGAACCCCTTCAGTGCCCGGAATCTGGTTTGAGCAACATTGACCCGTACCTCAGGACTCGTCAGAGCTCGGTGAGCGTGGTTGACTCTCACGTTGCCTTGGAAAAAAAGGTCATGACCACCTTTTTCCCAATGCAGCTTCCGGCTACGGATCCGCGTGAGGCCCCCTTCACAGTGGTGGAGAACCATTTTCACATTATGTGCATACACCCCTGCGATTCTCGAGTACCTTTCTCTGAAAGACGCTGCGACACCTAAGATGGAGGAAGTCTGGAACCTTTCATCTCGTGGCATCTCTTCGTTCCTCTGTACGGTAGGTGTTACTGAACTATAAGGATCAGCACACCGATCGTATAGATGGATCTCAACATCGAATAAATCTATTTGTTTAAGCAGACCCAAGCGAACCATTCCTATTTTCTTGCTGTTCATTATGGCTGATTTTGCCTCGACAGACATTATGGTTTTGCCTTCTTTGATATTGGTGTATTTAAAACCAGTGATCAGTGTTTTTCCATCATGGAGATGCTTGGCTACAGGTCCTTGTCTTTCTTGAACCAGCAGAAACCTCAAACAGAAAATGGATATCAGAGAAAACACGGCAATGCCAGCCAGTTTCATAACTTTGCAGAGCGAACATGGGAGCAGCGCGTTGCCGGTGAGCCGCATTGTTCTGCATGCTCCTTCGTGCGTTTGATGTGAGGGTTCTTGGTTGGTTTAGGTCTTGGCCAGAGTCAGTGGCACGGGTTGACTCGATTTCTGGCAAGATCACTTAGGCTCTTTCTTGGGAGGAACCTCGGCTTAGAACATGCGGGGGATCGGGTCAAGCCGATTTTGCCTTCCCATAGTCTTTGCCATAGGAAACACGGGAGCTATTGTCGATCCGAATCTGCATCACTCAACGAGGGGTTGGCCCTGAACAGACCGGCCCCGTCCAGACGATGGTGAAAGCCACGGGGGCCATGATCATCGTTGCGGCCGGGGGGTCTCGTTTTCTGCCAGACTGATGTTGGGCGACCCCGTCGTAACAAGCGGGGCCGCGTGCTGGAATTGAGTTTTTCGTAGGGTTCGCACCGCCCACCAAAAAGACGGTATTTCCCACTTGGTCGGATGTGTGCCGCCACGGAGACAAGGCCGCCACGGAAAACGACTCTACCGGTTCTTTCTCTTGGATGCCTTTGTCAGTTTTCGCTTTTTCTTCTTTGCCTTTGCCTTTGCCGGGTCCCTGGTCGTTTTCTTTCTTGAGGCCGGCGCAGGTTCCGAGTCGGCAGCACCGGGCATCCGAGCGGGAAAGGCAGCGGGTATGCCCGGGACCTTCACTCTTTCCTGAGGCTTGAAACAGGCCCAGGAGGACATTGTCCGGTGAAGATCGTCCAGCGACAGGGACCGCCGGTTCAGCTCCTTTCTTATGGTTTCAAGGCACTTGTCCTTTCCCTCTCCCAAAGCTCGCTCAAAATCTCCAAATGTTATGACCCAGGGGTCGAACCACTCATTGTCGAACCCTTCCTTTATCTTTTCCATCCATCCTTCAGGGTAGAGATTACAAACTGTCCGTGCGGCATAGGACAGGAAGACACCTGCCGCGCCGGGGGCCGCTTCTGACAAAAGGGGCTCCAGAAACGAGAGGATCTCTTCCCGGGAAACGAGACCGTCGGCAACCGCGAACTCGATGGCCCTCAGGGCCGAGGCGCGGCAATACGGGTCGGCATCATCCTTCGAGGCCAGAAACTTGATCCTGTCCAGGGAACCGCCACAGGTTCTGTACAAGATGATGGGAAGATCCTCGGTGGTGATATGTCCAAAAAGCTCATCGGGCAAGTCGCCGGGCAGACCGAACAGATCGACGATCACGTCGTGGGCCGCGGGTTCGCGAAAATGGGCCAACAGGTAGAGGGCGTAAGTCTGATCGTACAAATCCGAGGTGTCCGCGGCCTTGGCCGGATCGGACAGGACCCTTTCCAGGATCCCGATCAGATGGGGCGTGATTTCATTTCGGCACGCAATGGCCCCATCGACCGCTTCCCTTTTGTAAACACCGTCGAAGGTCCTGAAAGCTTCGAGTATTTCGAATATGTCATCCCCGGCCTTTGGAGTGCCGGCGGATGGACTCCCGTCGTCCGGCCGGGAGAGCGTTTTCTCCTCGACGGGAGTTTCCAACGGTTTCCTGCCTGCGATTTGTTCGAGTCGGATCTTCCTTATTTCTTCCCGTTCTTCAGGAGCCTTCTTTTCCGCGAGCAGATCATTCAACCTTTCTCTGACAACCTGAACGTCATCGAGCCCCGGTCTATCCAGGGCCATCCGGTATATGGCCTCCGCCCGATCATAGTCAGGTCCGTGCTGGTAGCTCCAATCGGAAATCCAGTAACAATCACCATAGTGGATGTAACCAAAGGTGAATTTCGGATAAAGAGAGATCAGTTCCTCGAAAAGCTTCTTCGCTTCATCGAGGTGTCCGATCTGCCACAAGCTTTCTGCCTCCTGACTTCGAAAGTTACAGAGGTTCAAATCCTTTTCATCCTTAAAATGTGTATATACCCAGTGACATATCTCGGCTCTTTTTGCCACGAGATTCAAATCATCGATGCCTTCATTGTGCATTTCTTCTTCCAGATCATACAAGAAGTTGTTGAGAGCCAAAGCACTTTCCTGAAGTCCGAAGTACGAATCACATGCATCAAAAGTGGTGACGCTTTCCGGCAGGTGGTCACGCATCAACTCCACGGCCTCAACCCAGTCCGTGTACGAGTCGGATTGCATCAATGATTTCAGTCTTTTTCTCAGATCGTTCGGGCTTCGGTCGCCTTTTTCAGCTTGCACCTGACGATACTCCTTTCACTGTTTCGGTTTCCAAGGGTTTGGTTCCCACTTCGGTTCCAAGGGCCGTGACCATCGTTCCTGCCACCTCGTTTCCCCCTCACCCCGGCCCTTCTCCCGGAGGGCGAGGGGGATCCAGGTGCCGAGGGTAGGATCGTGTCCGAGGCGCGGCCATGACCGCTCAGTTTACGCCTCCGGGAACATGTTCACAATCATAGGAAGGCGGGGCTTCAGCCGGCTTCCGGGTCTCTGCCGGGGATACCGCGATAGGCATCTTCCAGCGTGATCGAGGCCAGGATCTGAGCCGCATGATCGCTCAACGGAGCCAGCACCCTCGTGGGCAGCTTCGAAAGCAGTTTCTTGCGAACTTCCGGAATGCGGCGCAGCGACTTCTCGGTGTCTTTCACCATCATCTTCAGGTTCAGACCCCTCGGGTTGTCCAGTGCCCATAGGGCTTCCGCGCAATCCGCGTCCAATTCCATCAGTGCCCTCAGTTCCCTTTGCGGCATTTCCTGTGCCGACACATCCACCCGATCCAGCCCTCGAAACAGCGCCAACTGCTCCTGCCGCGCCCTTTCCAGGTGGCTGCGCAAATCGATGGGCACCCCCATCTTATCCTTGCCCTTCATCTGCTCTCCATTTCGCCCGGTGAGGCGCGATTTCAGATCATGTTCGGGGCGTGTGACGGGAACCTGGCCTCGATCATCTTTCCGCCCACTTGGTCGGCCGGATGCGGGTCAGTTGAATGTGATGCCCTGGGCGGCCTCTTCACCGGCGATACCTATGAATTGTTGCAGGTTCGTGTTGGTTGCCGCGGCAAAACCGGGGAAAGTGAAGGCTCATCTCTTTCCGGCGCTTGGTAAACAAGGCTCCGGGGCGGGACCCAGTTCGTCTATGACCGTGTCGATCGTTTTTTCGGCCAGCTTGGACAGCATCACCGTGCAGTCGTTGTCCCCTCCTGCCTGGAATTCCCCATCCCCCCTGTCCACAGGGTTGTGCAAGGCCCCTGCCGCTAGGCCCGCCAAGGCGCTGCCTGCCCGGCCCATGACTGCTGTGTAGCACACATCGTCGACGAGATGCACGATAAACTTCGGAGGCCTGCGCTTGGCCTCTGGCCCCCCCCGACCCGTGTAGGGAGATGGGACAAAAAGTAACAGGGGCGGGGAGATTACGCACCGGAAACACCCTTGAAGGCAAGGATTCTCCCTGCGGTCGGGCCGGGGAAAGGCGTTAGAGGCCGTTTTCATGACGCTGGCGCTGAGTTTGCATGAGAGGAACCTGGAAAACCCACAGCAAGGAGGACAACATGGAACAGCAGGTCTTGTCCGATGTGAAGGTGCTGGATTTTACCCGGCACATTGCCGGGCCTTACTGTACCAAACTGCTTGCCGATTACGGTGCGGACGTGGTGAAGGTGGAAATGCCGGGACAGGGAGACCCGGCGCGGAAGATGGGGCCGTTTCTCAAGGATGAGCCCCATCCGGAAAAAAGCGGGCTGTTTCTCCACTGCAACACCAACAAGAGGAGCATCACCTGCAATCTCAAAAGCGAGTGGGGGCTCAAGGTCATGAAGGAGCTGGTGCGGGAGGCGGACATTGTGGTGGAGAATTTTCGCCCCGGCGTCATGGGACGTCTCGGCCTGGAGTACGAGACCCTGCAAACCGTAAACCCGAACCTGATCATGGTCTCCATCTCCAATTTCGGTCAGACAGGTCCGTACCGTGACTTCAAGGCCTCCGATCTCATCATTTACGGCATGGGAGGCTCCATGAACACCTGCGGGCTCCCGGACAGAGAGCCCACGAAAAAGGCCCTGACCGCGGTGCTCTTTTCCACGGGAAACCTGGCGGCCGTGGCCGTTATGATCTCGCTTTACGCGGCCAGGACCCAGGGTGTGGGGCAACATGTGGATTTTTCCCTCTTCGAGGCCCAGATGGGAAGCATCGACCGCAGGATGAGCGATCTTCTCGCTTACGCCTACAACAACGAGATCACCCCCAAGGAAGACCCCCGGGAGATGTACGCCTTCCCCTTCGGGATTCAGCCTTGCGCAGACGGGCACTGGGAGCTGTCCGGCATAGGGGGGCTGTGGCCGGGGGTGGGGGTGATGATGGACATGCCGGAGCTCATCAACGACCCCCGGTTCAACAACATCCTGGCCCAAATGCAGCCGGGACACCGGGAGGAATTCTACGCCTTGTTCATACCCTGGTCCTTCGAGCACACCAAGGCGGAACTGGTCAAGAAGGGCCAGGAGTCAGGCATCCTGTGCGGCCCCCTCTTCAGCATGGAGGAGGTGCTCAGCGACCCCCACTTTCACGAAAGGGGGTTCTGGGCCCAGATCGACCACCCCGTGGCGGGCAGGCTCACTTACCCGGGAAGGCCGATCAAGGCCGAGAAGATGCCCTGGATCATTCGCCGCCCCGCCCCCCTGCTGGGGCAGCACAACGAGGAGATCTATTCGGGCAAGCTCGGATATACGCGAGAGGACCTGGTGCGCCTGGGCGAGGCAGGGATCATCTGAAGCCGCACGAACGAAGGAGTCTAAGGAGGTATGCCATGGCGAAGCTCCCGTTGGAAGGAATTCGGGTGTTGGATATCACCGTGATCTGGGCCGGCCCTTATGCCACCATGCTCTTGGGCGACTGGGGGGCCGAGGTCATCCGGGTGGAAAGCTGTCAGCATTTTCCGTTGTATACCCGTGGGGTCATGGTGAACCCTCCCTGGGAGGTGATCAAGGACCGTGTGGGATACGGGGGCAACAAGAAGGAGGGGCACAACCCGGAGACAGCCCACAACACCTTTCTCATCTTCAACGGGCACGCTCGGAACAAGCTGAGCATGACCGCGGACCTGCGAAAACCCGAGGGGCTGGAGATCTTCAAAAGGCTCATCCGCGTTTCGGACGTGTTCGTGGAAAGCAATGCGCCGCGGGTCAAGGAGCACCTGGGCATAACCTGGGAGGACCTGAAGGAAGTCAACCCGCGCCTGATCATGCTCTCCCTTCCGGGGTTCGGGTCCACGGGACCTTACAAGTATTACCGGGCCCTGGGAGCGCACCAGGAGGGTTTCGGCGGCCACACGTACATGAGGGGGTATCCCGACGAGGACCCGACCACCACGACCACGGTGTACCACACGGACGAGGCCGCGGGGATTTGCGGGGCCTTCGCCGTGCTCATGGCCCTCTACAAGAGACTGAAGACCGGTGAGGGCCAGTACATCGACATGGCCCAGGTGGAGGCCTCCATACCCCACCTGGCCCAGGGGGTCATGGACTACACCATGAACGGGCGGGTCACGGAGAGAATGGGAAACAGGGACTACCATGGAGCCATCCAGGGTTGCTACCGGTGCAAGGATGTGAAGGGCAAATGGGTCCCGGGGGCCGGGGGTGAGCCGCCTCAGGAAATTGTCGATACGTGGGTCAATATTACGATCACCGACCAGGATTGGCCCAAGTTTTGCCATGCCCTGGGAAATCCCGAGTGGACCCGGGATCGCAGATTCGCCGACCACCTGAGCCGGCTGAAGCACCATGACGAGCTGGACAGGAACATAGGAGCGTGGACCCGCGGCCGTGACAATTACGAAGTGATGCACATCTTGCAGGGACACGGGGTACCGGCCGGACCGGTCATGGACGAAAAGGACGCTTACGCAGATCCGCACCTGAGGGTCCGGGGCTTTTTCGAAGAACTGAGCCACGCGGACTGCGGCACCCACCTGTATCCAGGACTCGCGTTCAGGCTTTCCAACGCCCCGAACCAGCTTCGCCTGCCTCCGGTGCGGATGGGAGAACACAACGAGTACGTTTACAAGAAGGTGCTGGGTGTTTCCGACGAGCAATACGACGCCCTGCTCCGCCAGGGGCACATCGGGACGAGCTATGGGCCCCAGGGCGTGTAGCCTCCGCTCCCGATCAGAAGTGACAGGAAAGGACGGCCCTCTTTGCAGAGCATCGGATAGGGTGCCATGACCAATGAGCAACTGGCAAAGATCTTGCTGCACATCTCCCAAATCCTAGACATTCAGGGGGAAAATCCTTTCAAGATAAGGGCCTATGTGAGGGCGGCCGATACCATCGCCGGCCTCACATATCCCTTGTCCTCCCTGGGAGACAGGGACAAGATAGTGGAGCTTCCCGGCATCGGTACCGGGATTGCCAAGAAGATCGTTGAAATCCTTGAGACGGGGAAACTCGAGTACTATGAAAAGCTCAGGGCTTCGGAATATGCGCCTTTGACGGAGCTCTTGCAGGTCCCCGGAATGGGGCCCAAACACGCCAGGCTTGTTCATGATGCGCTGGGTGTGACAAGCGTCCGGGACTTGAAAAGGGCCGCGCAGCAGGGCAAGCTGCGGGGCCTCAAGGGGCTCGGCAAGAAGGCGGAGGAAAAGGTCCTCCAGGGCATCGTGCAGGCGGAGAAATTCAAGGAGCGTCTTCCGCTTTCCGCAGGCTATCCCCTAGCCCTTGCCGTGATGCAGGAGCTGCGGGAGTGCAGGGCCGTGGAGAGGATCAGCCTGGCGGGTTCTCTGCGAAGGATGCGCGATACCGTGGGTGACCTCGATTTACTCGCGGCTTCCGAAAGGCCGGAAGAGGTTATGGAATGGTTCGTGGGGCTGGGCCGGGCAGCCGTTGTGCTCGCACGGGGCAGCACCAAGTCGAGCATAGTGACCCAGCAAGGGCTCCAGGTGGACCTCAGGGTGGTGCGGCCGGAGAGCTTCGGCGCGGCCGCCCACCACTTCACCGGATCCAAGGCCCATAACATACGGATGCGATCCCTCGGCTTGGAAAAAGGCCTGCGGATCAACGAGTATGGGGTTTTTCGCGGAGACGTGAAGATAGCAGGAGCCACCGAGGAAGAGGTCTTCCAGTCCGTGGGACTCCCCTACATCCCTCCCGAGATGCGCGAAGACCAGGGCGAAATCGAAGCGGCCCTGGAGGGCAGGCTCCCCCGACTGGTCGCCATCCAGGATATGATGGGGGACCTGCACGTGCACAGTGACTGGACCGACGGCCGTGACAGCATCGAAACCATGGCAGCGGTCGCCAGGGAGAAAGGGTATTCCTACCTTGCCATCTGCGACCATTCACCGGCTGTCGGCATCACTGGAGGGCTCGACCCGCGGCGGCTCCTGGAACAGGGGGAAGAGATCCGCAGACTGAACCGCAGGGGGGGAAGCTTCAGGGTGCTTGCCGGCATCGAGGTGGATATCCGTTCCGACGGCCGCCTCGATCTGGCCGACGACGTCCTGTCGCAGCTCGACCTGGTGGTGGCTGCCGTGCACAGCGGTTTCGGCCAGAGCCGGGACAAGATGACGGACCGCATCCTGTGTGCGGTGGAAAATCCCCATGTGCATATCCTGGCACACCCGACCGGAAGGCTTGTGGGCAAAAGGGAGCCGTACCCCGTCGATATGGACAGAATCATGGAGGCATGCAAGGCCACCGGCACCATCCTGGAATGCAACGCCTGCCCTGAAAGGCTGGATCTGTCGGACATCCACTGTCGAAAGGCCCGGCAGGCAGGTGTGAGGGTGGCCATTTCCACCGATGCCCACAGCGCCGCCCATCTGGAGTGGATGTCTTTTGGGGTGGCCACAGCCAGGAGAGGATGGCTCGAACCGAAAGATGTGGTCAACACTCTGCCCCTCAAGCAACTCCTGAAAACCCTGGGGCGTTGAGGGGCCGCGTTCTGGGCGCGCACTTCTTCCGGAGCTCTCGCTTCCCAAAGGTTACAATTCGTCGGACAAGAGGATCGCCTCGGCGACCTGGCGGATGGATTTCCTGGAGTCCATGCTCCTTTTCTGAATCCACCGGTAGGCCTCCTCTGCCTTGATGTTGCGCTTGCGGACAAGGATCTCCTTGGCCCTTTCGACCAGTTTGCGGGTCTCCAGCTCCGCCTGGATCACCCGGGTCTTGACCATGAGCTCGGTGTTCAGGATGGCCACCGCGGCCTGATTGGCCACGGTGGTGATGAGGTTCACCTCGGTTTCCGAGAATTCGTGGGGGGAGGCGGTGAAACAGTTGAGGACCCCCAGGACCTTTCCGTCCTTTCCCCGCATGGGAACGCCCAGCATGGAGACAAGGCCCAGCTTCCTGGCCATCTCCTTTTCCTTGAAACGCGGCTCCTTGAGAACGTTTTTGAGAAGCAGGGGCTGGTTGTGGGAAGCGACAAACCCCACCACTCCTTCGTCCATATTCAGCGAACGGTCCTTCACGTAATCCGGGTCGATGGCCTGGGTCGCCTTGAGCCTGATCGCCGGCGGCCTGGCGTCCTCGTCAATCAGCCAGAGGGAGCAGATTTCCACGCCGGTCACTTTGGCGGTGACCATGACGATCAATTTGAGGATGTCCTCGAGGTACAGGTCGGACGTGATGGCCCGACTGATGTCCATGAGCCCCTTGATGTACTGGTCGTAAGTGTGGGATTCGCCCTTGTTCATGTGGGCCCCGCAACGGTTCTCGGCTGCCCTGCTGCCAGCCTTTTCCCCGGTGTTGTCTTCTAATTTGGAAAGCCGATGTCCGGCACGGTGATCGTTCCACGGGATCGATGACTCACAACCCTATAGCATCCGAGAGCGAGCGAATCAACACAGACGGTGCCGAGTCCCACCGATTTCGTGTCGGCCGATGGACACATCGGCCGCCGGCGGCATTCCGTGGCCCTGCGGACCCCCTTGTGCGCGGCGGCCTCGCGAAAGTCCGGGTTCAGATGGAAGGGTAAATTTGTTCTATGCCCCGATCGAGTGTGAATAGGGTCATTTTCGAAGCAAACGCCCCCGACTAATCGTTGTCGTAATCGTTATCGCAATCGGCGGAGGTGTTCCGCTAATGGAAGCGGGTGTTGACGCAGAAGGCGTTTCGTGGCTAAATGATAGTTTACCACGCACCCTGCAAGTCACTTGCGTAGGCATGGCGACACAAAACGAAAAGAGAGGTTTCCCATCGAAACGCAACCCACGGCGACCCAACCCCCCTACGAGTTGGTCGACCACACCGCGGATCTGGGCGTGCGTGTTTTCGGCGAGACCGCGGAGGCGCTTTTTGCAAACGCGGCTTATGCGCTCACGGACCTGATCACCGACCCAAGCCTGCTGGTAGACAAGGAGGAAGCGGCCCTGGTGATCGAGGGAAGTGATTGGGCCGACCTGATGGTCAACTGGTTGAGGGAGCTGCTGTATGCGTGGTGCGGCCACGAGAAGTTGGTGCAACGAGTCCGCATTGTCAGCCTCACCCAAGGCAGATTGGAGGCTCGGGTCTGGTATGATGCCTACGCGGCGGACCGCCATGTGCTCAGGCACGAGATCAAGGCGGTCACGTACCACCAGATCCGGGTTGCCACCACGCGCAAGGGCTGGGAGGCCCAGGTCATTTTTGACGTATGAAGGCATTTGTCCGCCGAGGGGGAGATATGGAGGGGGCGATGACCGTGGCGTTGAGGCAACTGGACGATTTCAGGTGGGAGATCCCTCGCAGCGGCGCCATGCGTGTGCCGGGAAGGATTTATGCAAGTGCGGCAATGCTCAAGCACCTCGAGGAAGAGCAATGTCTCAAGCAAGTGGCCAATGTGGCCACCCTTCCAGGCATATTGGGCGCCTCTCTCGCCATGCCGGACATCCACTGGGGTTACGGTTTTCCCATCGGGGGGGTGGCGGCCTTTGACTGGGAAACGGGAGTGATTTCTCCCGGCGGTGTGGGATACGACATCAATTGCGGCGTCCGCCTCGCCACCACCCACCTTCTGGCCGCGGACGTGCGTGCGCGGCTCCAGGATTTGGTCGATGCCCTGTTCCGGGGCATTCCTTCGGGGGTCGGTTCCACGGGTTCCGTGAGACTGACGCTGGCGGAGGAAAAAAAGGTCCTGCTGGAGGGAAGCCGTTGGGCTCTGCGTCAGGGATATGGGGAGCCCTCTGATCTGGAGAGGACCGAGAGTCAGGGCTGCATGCCCGAGGCCGATCCGCAGGTGGTGAGCGAAAGGGCCCTGGAGCGGGGACGGAATCAATTGGGAACCCTGGGTTCGGGAAACCACTTTCTCGAGGTGGGAGTGGTGGACCGTATTTTCGATCAGGAGGCGGCCCAAGCCTTCGGGCTTCACGAAGGACAGGTAACGGTCCTGCTCCATTCCGGGTCCCGGGGTTTGGGCTACCAGGTTTGCGACGATTTCCTCGCCTTCATGACAAAGAGGATCCATAAGCTCGGGATAGACATTCCGGATCGCCAGTTGTCCTGTGCCATGATCCAGTCCGAAGAGGGAAGGCGGTACTACGCCGCCATGGCGTGCGCGGCGAACTACGCCTGGGCCAACAGGCAGATCATGATGCACGGAGTCCGGCAGATCTTCGAACAAGTCCTGGCGATCGGACCCCGAGAGTTGGGATTGCAGCTCCTTTACGACGTGTGTCACAACATCGCCAGAAAGGAAGAGCACAGCGTCGAGGGGAACAAACGTTGGGTATGCGTCCACCGCAAAGGCGCAACGCGCTCGTTTCAACCTGGGCACAAGGATGTTCCCGGCGTGTACCGTCAGGTGGGACAGCCCATTCTCATCCCGGGGGACATGGGAACTGCTTCCTATGTTCTCGTGGGCACGGCCCGGGCCATGGAAGAAACGTTCGGGTCCACGTGCCACGGTGCGGGGCGGGTCATGAGCCGAGCCAAGGCCAAGAAGGCCAGCAAGGGACGGGCCATAGACAGGGAGCTTGCAGCCAGGGGCATCCTCGTGCGATGGACGGGTCGCTCCACCCTTTCCGAGGAAATCCCCGATGCTTACAAGGACGTGTCCGAGGTGGTGGATGTGGTCCACGGAGCCGGGATATCCAGAAAAGTGGCGCGACTTCGTCCCATGGCCGTTGTGAAGGGTTGAAACACGAGCGATAAGGTCAAGGTTTATGGAAGGATTTGTGGGATCGTCCTCGTCTCTGGGGCCGCTGAAGGCCGGGTTCCTGGGAATGGTTCAGGGGCTGACCGAGTTTCTACCCATTTCGAGCTCCGGGCATCTGGTCTTGTTCCAGCGGCTTTTCGGATTCGAGGAGCCCGAGCTTTTTTTCGACATCAGCCTTCACGTGGGGACCCTTGCGGCTATCGTCCTTCTGTTCTTCCCCCAGGTACGCCGCCTGGTGCCGGCTTTTTTGCGGATCGTGGCATGCGGCCCCAAGGTGAGGCGGATAAGAGACCTCGCTCGAGAGGACGAAGACGTGCGCACAGCTCTTCTGATCTGCGCCGGGTGTGTTCCTACCGCCTTGTTGGGGTTGGCTTTCCACAAGGCGGCCCATTATATTTTTGCGTCCGTCCCGGTTGTGGGCGCGGGGTTGCTGGTAACCGGAGCCCTGTTGTGGGGAACCCGCAGGGTGAGGGGCCGGGTATTGAGTCAGGGGCAGATGAAGGCCCGTCACGCTCTGTGGATCGGTTTGGTCCAGGGGTTGGCCATTGTTCCGGGTGTGTCCCGCTCCGGTGTCACCATTGCAATGGGTCTCTTTCTCGGGCTGGAACGCGAGACCGCGGCGCGGTATTCTTTCCTGCTGTCCCTTCCCGCCGTAATGGGGGCGTTGCTGCTGGAACTGGTGGGCGGCAGGGAACAGGCCCCGTCGGCGTTGGGTTTGAGTATTCTGGGCGGTATCATAGCGGCCGTTGTGGGATATGGGGCCCTGCGGGTGCTTCTGGGGGTAGTGCGAAGGGGGAGTCTCTTCTGGTTTGCCCCGTACTGCTGGGTTCTGGGAGTGGGTGTTCTCGTGCTCCAATGGACATAGGAGTGCGGTGAAAGGGGCACGTGATGAATCCGATGATATTCCGTGAGTACGATATACGCGGGGTGGTGGACGAAGACCTGACCGCCGAGGATGCACTGCTCATCGGCAAGGGGATCGGGACTTTTCTTAAGGGGCAGGGGAAGCAAAAGATCACCCTGGGAAGAGACTGTCGTCTCAGCTCCGAGACCTATGGACGGAAGATACGGGAGGGGCTTTCCAGCACGGGCTGCCACGTGATCGATGTGGGTCTGTGTCCCACCCCGGTGCTCTATTTTTCCATAAGGCAGTTGGACGCCGAAGGCGGGGTGATGGTAACGGCCAGTCACAATCCCCCCCAATACAACGGTTTCAAGGTTTGCAGCGGATCCGATTCGGTGCACGGAACCGATCTTCAGAAGATAAGGAGCATCATAGAAAGGGGGGCTTTCGCCGAGGAACAAGGACACTGGACCACCGCGCAGGTCGCCTCGTCGTACAAGGACTTCGTTGTGAACAACACGTCGCTATCGCGGCCCCTCAGGGTAGGGGTGGATGCGGGAAACGGTACGGCAGGCGTGGTGGCCGTGCCCATTCTCCGTGCCCTTGGCTGCGAGGTTTTCCCGCTTTATTGCGAGATGGACGGGACTTTCCCCAACCATCCGGCCGACCCGACCGTGGAAGAAAACATGGCCGCCCTCATACGGCTTGTCAGGGAAAAGGGACTCGACGTGGGCCTTGGATACGACGGAGACGGTGACCGTCTCGGCGTGGTGGACGAAGTGGGCAGGATGGTCTTCGGGGATCAACTCATGATCATTTTTTCCCGTGAGATCCTTTCGCGTCGTCCCGGTGCCACCTTCATCAGCGAGGTGAAATGCTCCCAGACCCTATACGATGACATAAGACGCCGGGGGGGGCGGGCCGTTATGTGGAAAGCGGGCCATTCCCTGATCAAGCAGAAAATGAAGGAAGAAGGGGCGGCCCTTGGGGGCGAGATGAGCGGGCACCTCTTTTTTGCAGATCGCTATTTCGGGTACGATGATGCCGTTTACGCCTCCTGTCGGCTCCTTGAGATAATGGCCGGTACGGGAAAACGCGTGTCCGAGCTTCTTGAGGACGTTCCCAAGACCTTTTCAACGCCCGAGATCCGTGTGCCTTGTGCGGACGAAAAGAAATTCGAGGTCGTCGAAAGGGTCACGGCGGATCTCAAGGAACAGTATGATGTCATCGATCTGGATGGGGCTCGGATCGTGTTCGAGGACGGATGGGGGTTGGTGAGGGCCTCCAACACCCAGCCCGTACTGGTGCTGCGGTTCGAGGCCCTCTCGGCGGAAAGGCTGGGCGAGATAAGGGCCCTGGTGGAAGCGGCCGTTGCCCGCAGGGCACCATGAACCCGGCAAGACCGGGCCCTTCGCGACGCCCATTTACCTCTCGATCATCGGCAAGGAAGTTGCTCAGGTGCCGGTTGGGGAAGGGGGAGGGCAGGAAACCCAGGGACGCGCGGGGAAAAGCTCACGACCACACAAGGCTTGCTTCACATGTCGTGTTCTGACATCTTAGCATGTTTGAAGATCACTTTCAGGGAGGCCGGGCCCCCTGTGGGCGGGGAAGGCGGGCGGAATTTCCCCACACGCTCTTGGAGACTTGAGGCCGATTACGGCGAAAACAGCTTCCGACACGAGCCCGGCTTGGGCATTGCAGGGACATGATGCAACTGGTTCGAGGATTCAGAGACATCCTTCCCGGGGAGATCGAGCTGTGGCAGCACATCGAGAATACGGCCCGATCTTTGTTCGAGGATTTCGGTTTCCGTGAGATCCGTGTTCCGATCATGGAGCATACCGAGCTTTTCAGGCGCAGTATAGGAGCCGACACGGACATAGTGGAAAAGGAGATGTACACCCTGGCGGACGGAAAGGGACGCTCCCTGACCTTGCGGCCGGAGGCCACCGCCTCGGTGGTACGGGCGTATATCGAACACCGTCTGTTTGCCGCGGAACCGGCGCAGAAGCTCTATACCATCGGCCCCATGTTCCGCAGAGAGAGGCCCCAGAAGGGCAGGTATCGCCAATTCTATCAACTAAACGCCGAGATCCTGGGAGTCGGTGCCCCCACGGCCGATATCCAATTGCTCCTCCTCGTGACCACCCTTTTGGAGCGCCTCGGGGCTTCGGGCGTGCTTACACACATCAACTCCCTGGGATGTCCTGCGTGCCGGCCCGCCTTCCGCAAGATCCTCTCGGACTTCATCGAAACCAGGAAGGCGACCTTGTGCACCGATTGCCTGCGGCGCCGGGAAAAGAATCCTCTGAGGGTTCTCGACTGCAAGGTTCCCGGCTGTCGGCAGGCCGTGGAAGGCGCACCGTCCATAACGGAAACGCTTTGCACGGCCTGCCGGGAACACTTCGACTCCGTCACGGGGGGATTGAAACGGTGGGGCATAGACTTCTGCGTGGACCCACGGCTGGTACGGGGACTCGACTATTACACCCGGACCACCTTCGAAGTGCAGACCGGCGCCCTGGGTGCCCAGAATGCCGTGGCCGGGGGCGGGCGGTACGACGGCCTGGTCAAGGAACTGGAAGGACCGGACACTCCGGCCATAGGGTTTGCGGTGGGTCTGGATCGACTCGTGGAATTGCTGCGTGAGCAGACCCAGGGGTTGCTCAAGCCTGTGCCCGTGTTTATCGTGGGACTGGGTTCCCGGGCGCGGGCACTGGCCTTCGATTGGGCCTGTGCCCTTCAGCTCAAAGGATTTGCGGCCGAGATGGATTATGAGGACAGGAGCCTCAAGAGCCAGATGAAACGTGCCGACAGGCTGGGGGCCCGATACGTGGTCATCGTGGGGGATCACGAGATGGAGGAAGGAAAGGCCATCGTACGCGATATGACGACCAAGGAGCAGGCCAAGGTGGGCCTTGAGGACTTGGTTGCCCACGTTGGGAGCATGCTTTCCCCCGGACCCGGGGGAGGGAAGGAGAGAGTGTCCCGGTGAAGTCATTATTCCACAGCCGGCCATGATGATGGCCCAGGGGTTTGCAGCCTCGATCATCGTTGCGGCCGGTTCCTTGCACTGCCTCTCCGGTCATGGGAGATGGCGGGATGAGGAAAAAACTAAGGTGGCCGCAACGATGATCGAGGCCGGCTTGGTCGATCTTGGGGGTGCCGTTTGTGACCCCGGGAAGGCAGAAAGGGTTCGGTTCGCCCCGGGCCCCGTTTTGTCGGCCTCGGGATTGCAGTTGTGACAAAGGTCATTCCGTGGCCGAATTGGGAAGCAGGACTTTGAGTAAACTCAGTCTGGAAGTCCATGGAAAGGAGCCCGTCGTTGACCGATACACTGGGTAATATGAGGAGGACCCACCATTGCGGCGCCCTGGACCTGGAGGATGTGGGATCGGATGTGGTGTTGATGGGCTGGGTTCAGCGGCGGCGCGACCACGGGGGAGTGATCTTTGTGGATTTGCGGGACAGGGAGGGAACGACCCAGGTGGTTTTCAATCCGGTGGTGCAACCCGCGGTGCATGAAAAGGCGCACGCCATACGCAGCGAGTACGTGCTGGCCGCCAGGGGGACCGTGACCGCCCGCCCGGAGGGAATGACGAACCCCAAACTGAAGACGGGTCGGATCGAGGTGATGGCCACCGAACTACGAATCCTCAACCCGTCCAAGACGCCCCCCTTCATGATCGAAGACCCGCCGGAGGCCTCCGAAAGCCTTCGGCTCCAGTACCGTTATCTCGATTTGCGTCGGCCGAACCTGCAACGGAATCTCATTCTGCGACACAGGGCATCGGCATGTGTTCGCAGGTTCCTGAACGAAACGGGATTCCTCGAAATCGAAACCCCCTTTCTCACAAGGAGCACTCCGGAAGGAGCCAGGGACTACCTGGTGCCCAGCCGTGTGAATCCGGGCCTTTTCTACGCGCTTCCCCAGTCTCCCCAGCTTTTCAAACAGCTTCTCATGGTGGGGGGCTATGATCGGTACTACCAGATCGTGAGATGTTTTCGCGATGAAGATCTTCGCGCGGACCGACAGCCTGAATTCACGCAGATCGATCTGGAGATGTCCTTCGTGGGGGAAGAGGAGGTCATGTGCGTGGCGGAACAGATGATGGAGCGTCTTTTCGGGGAAGTGATGGACGCGGGACTGCAAACTCCCTTTCAAAGGCTCACATATGAGGAGGCCACGGGGCGCTACGGGCTCGACAAACCCGATCTGCGGTTCGGATTGGAGCTGGTGGATGTCTCGGACCTGGTACAATCGTCGGGATTCAAGCTTTTTGCCGATGCGGTGCGTGACGGAGGCTGCGTGAAGGCGCTCAATGCCAAAGGATGTATCGATCTTTCGCGCAAGGAGATCGACGACCTGGCACAAGTGGCGGCGATCTATAGGGCCAAGGGATTGGCCTGGATCAAGATCCGGCCCGATTCGTGGCAGTCTCCCATTGCCAAGTTCTTCTCCCCGGGAGAAAAAGAACTGCTCACCGAGCGTTTGGCCGCGGAGCCGGGCGATCTCGTCCTGTTTGTGGCCGACAGGAAGAAGGTGGTCAACGAAGCCCTGGGGCATCTGCGCAACCACCTGGGCCAGCGTCTGGGACTGATCGCCCGGGGCCGGAATTGCTTCGTGTGGGTGACCCGGTTTCCATTGATGGAATACGACGAGAACGAGGGGCGCCACCAGGCGCTGCACCATCCTTTCACGGCCCCCCTGGAGGAGGATGTGGAGCGCATGGGGGTCGATCCCCTGGGAGTGCGGTCACGGGCCTACGATCTGGTGCTGAACGGGGCCGAGATAGGGGGGGGAAGCATTCGTATTCACCGGCGGGACATGCAGGAGAAGGTGTTCGAAGCCCTCGGTGTGGACCGGGAGACCTACGAACTCAAATTCGGTTTCCTGCTCGAGGCCCTCGACTACGGGGCACCGCCCCACGGGGGAATCGCGTTCGGTTTCGATCGCCTCGTGTCGATCCTGTGCGGCGAGCAGTCCATCAGGGACGTGATCCCCTTCCCCAAGACTCAGAAGGCCGCGTGCCTTCTCACCCAATCCCCGGCTGAGGTCACGCAGGCACAGCTCCAGGAGCTGTCTTTGCGCACCTTGAAGGCCGGGAGTTGATCTGGAGAGAGTTTTTGCCTGAAAATATAGATAGTTATGGTAGAAGGATCGACTATTTACGGATTTCGGTTACCGACCGCTGCAATTTGAGGTGCTTCTACTGCGCCCCCATCCGTCACATGGTGGTCCTTCCCCACGAGGAAATCCTCCGATTCGAGGAGATACTTGCGGTGGTTCGCGCAGGGGTGGAGCTCGGCATCCGCAAGATCCGTTTGACGGGGGGCGAACCTCTGATTCGGCGAGGGTTCACCGGCTTGGTGCGCGCCATCGGGGCCATTGCCGGAATCGAAGACCTGGCGGTGACCACCAACGGGGTGCTGCTCCGACAAATGGCGCCTGCACTGGCAGAGGCGGGGCTTCGTCGTATCAATGTGAGTTGTGACACTCTGGACCCTGAGAGATTCAGGCAGATCACCCAAAGAGACAGGCATGCGGAGGTTCTGGCAGGGATACATGCGGCCGAGGAAGCGGGGTTGGCGCCCATCAAGATAAACATGGTTCCCATAAGGGGGTTGAACGACGACGAGGTCGAGCGATTCGCCCTGCTCACATTCGATAAACCTTACGCAGTGCGTTTCATTGAGTACATGCCGATCGGAAAGGACAGCGCCTGGGACCCAGGCCGCTTCGTTTCCATCGGGGAGGTCAAGACCCGGCTGGAGTCCCTCCATCCCTTGCTTCCCCTTTCCAGGGGCCCTTTGGATGGTCCTTCCCGGCGATTCAAGTTCCCTTCGGCACGTGGCGAGATTGGATTGATAGGGGCGGTGAGCGAGCACTTCTGTGACACCTGCAATCGGCTGCGCCTCACCGCGGACGGCAAGATCCGGCCTTGCCTGCTGTCGGACGAAGAATGGGATCTGAAGGGCCTTTTGCGTAAGGGGGCGTCCCAGCGCGACCTGGTGGAGGCTTTGGGCAATGCGGTCGCACACAAGCCGAGACGGCACCACATGGAGAATGCATGCGCCGATGACGGTTGTCTGCGCAGCATGTGGTCCATAGGAGGATGAGGGAGACGGTCGGGGTATGGGTTTCAGATCTGCAGTTTGTGGCTGCGGGAGGTATGAATGCTATCTTGGCTTCGGAAGGACCAGGAGGGGTGTTTCGGGGCGTCGGCAATGAGGTGCTGCCATGGATGAAAAGGAACTGAAGTACTTTGAGGAGACATTGACGGAACAGCTCAGAGAACTGCTGAGCCAGGCCGATGACACCGTCAGCGGCATGTCCGTGCAAAAGGAGAGTTTTCCCGATCCCACGGATCGCGCCTCCCTGGAGGCGGATCGCAATTTCATGCTCCGCATCCGAGACCGGGAGAGCAAGCTCATAAAGAAGATAAGAGGCGCCTTGGATCGCATTGAAAAGGGAACTTTCGGGATATGTGAAGGTTGCGGTGAAGAAATCGCCTTGGAACGGCTGAAAGCCCGACCGGTCACCACCCAGTGCATCGATTGCAAGAAAAAGGAAGAAGCCAAGGAACGATCCCTTGGCATATGAGGGGGAGACCGTGGATCCGCACATCCGTGCGCCCTATCCGAGCCTGGGCAAACATCCCATCCCCCCCCTTGAGCTGCCTGTAACCGTTCACGGGTCCAGAAGGGGGACCAAACCCATGAACGTCAACGAAACGTCCGAGAGGGCAGGTTCTTCTCGCGTCAGGGCCGATACGGTGGATCGGCGCCCTTCGGAGCTGCCGGGGGGCTCGTCATTCACCCGGCAGGGGAGAAATCATGGAAGAGGCTCGACTGCTCGCTCTGCAAGAAAGCTTGGGGTATCGATTCATGAACGGGGGACTTCTCCAGCGTGCCCTGTGTCACAGTTCCTATGCCAACGAGCACTCTCACGAAGGGGTGAGAGACAATGAAAGGCTCGAGTTTCTCGGGGATGCGGTTCTCAACCTCGCCATTGGACACCACCTGATGGAGCGCTTCGTGGACACGCCCGAGGGCGATCTGTCGCGGATGCGGGCGGCCCTTGTCAACGAAGCGCACCTGGCCCAACTGGCACGGGGTCTGGATCTGGGGGCTCACCTGCTCCTGGGCAAGGGGGAAGCGAGTACAGGGGGAGGCGACAAGGATTCCATACTTGCCAACGCGCTGGAAGCGGTTCTGGGGGCCGTCTACTTGGATGGCGGGTTCGAGATGGCCCTCAGATTGGTGGGGTTCCTGGTTGGTCCCTCTTTCCCGAATTCGCCCTGTGCGCTGGGGCACGGGGATCACAAAAGCAGGCTGCAAGAGCATCTGCAGACAACCCTTCGACGGGCGCCCCGGTACACGGTCTTGGAGGAGGTAGGGCCCGATCACGACAAGACTTTCAGGATACAGGCAGCGGTGGGGGGCATGACCGCCATAGGAGTGGGAAAAACCAAGAAAGCCGCCGAACAGGATGCCGCCAGGCAGGCTCTGATCCTTCTTGGGGTGCAGGAAGCGGACACGGCCTCCCAGTGACGCGGCAGCCTTTTGGTCGCATCCCATGGAAAACCCGGCTGTGACGCTACCGGTTACCAGACCCCTCATCGTTCCCGTGTTCCTGCCCCATATGGGCTGTCCCCACCAGTGTGTCTTCTGCAACCAAAAGGCCCTCACAGGAAAGCATCGCGAAAAAGTTTCTCTTGAGCGCGCCGCGCACGATGTGGACAGGATTCTCGACGCACCGATAAGGGACAGAAGTCCCGTCCAGATCGCCTTTTACGGGGGCAATGCCCTCGGTCTCACCGCCCGGACCCTGCGAACCCTCCTCGGCTGGGCCTCCGGGTATGTGGAAAGGGGCAAGGTCGACGGCATCCGCCTGTCCACACGACCGGACACGGTCAACGACGACAGCCTCGCTTTGCTGCGTGATTACCCCGTGACCACGGTGGAACTGGGGGCCCAGTCCATGAAGGACGAGGTCCTGGAACGGTCCGGACGGGGTCACACGAGCCGGCAGACCGTCGAGGCGATGCTCAGGCTCAAGGAAAAGGGTTACGAGGTGGGCTTGCAGATGATGCTGGGACTGCCGGGTGACAGCCGTGCGGGGGCAATGGAATCGGCCCGGTGCATCCGGGATCTGGAGCCCGAGTTCGTGAGGATCTACCCCACACTGGTCCTTTCGGGCAGCCCCCTGGCCGCCCTGTGGCAAGAGGGGGGGTACCATCCCCTGGGCCTGGAGGAAGCGGTGGACTGGACCCGCGAAATATACCTGATGTTTGAACAATCGGGGATTCGGGTGGCCCGCATGGGGGTGCAGACCAACGAGGCCCTGGACCGCGGCGACGTGGTTCTGGCCGGACCGTATCATCCTGCGTTCGGGCACCTGGTGCACTGTGCGCTCCTGTGCCAAAAGGCCGCGGACCTTCTGGTCCGGAGCGGGGCGAGCGGGACCCGCGCGAGCCTGCGGGTGCACCCCAAGGACCTGTGCCGGCTCCTGGGCCACCGGAAGGCGAACTTGGGGCTGCTTGCGCGGCGGTTCGGGCTCTCGGCCCTGACCGTGTCGGCCGATGGGGCGGTGCCAAGGGGCAAGGTTGCCATCGGGGTCGAGGACCGGGGGAAGGAGTTTTCCCTTGACAACCCTTGAAACGCGCGGATACATGGTCTTTCGATTCATTTTGCCGCCCCTTGGGGGGCGTTCCTGACAATAGGGTGTCTGAAAATCATACGTTGCCCGGCCTCGGCGGGGAAAGCGGACGGAAGCGTGGAGACACGCTCCAAGAGAAGGGAGGCAGCCGAATGAGGAAACATCTCGTGGTGCTCGCAAGCGCAGTGTGTCTGACGGGTTTGCTGCTCAGCGGCGTCCGCGCTGCGGACACGGTGAAAGTGGGTGTGGTCTTGCCGCTCACCGGCAAGCTGGCGAACTTCGGAGAGATCGAAAAGAAGTCATTTCTCCTGGCCCTGGAGGAGATCAACGGAGCAGGGGGGGTCAACGGCAAGCAGATAGAGCTGATCATCGAGGACACCATGGGCAAACCCGATGTGGGCCGGTCGGCCATCGAAAAACTCATCACCCAGGAAAAGGTGGTGGTGGTGGGCGGAGGGTATTCCAGTTCGGTGACATGGGCGTCGGTGGCCGTGGCCCAGCAGCAGAAGGTGCCGTTTCTGGTCAACACGGGCTCCGCGGACAACATCACGGAGCAGGGCTGGGAGTACATCTTCCGGCTCAATCCTCCGGTAAGCGAGTACCCGAGCGCCCTGGCGTCTTTTCTCACGGAGGTGGCGAAAATTCGCACTGTGGCGATTCTTCACGAGAATTCTTTGTTCGGGCAATCCGGGTCCAAGGAATTTGTCGAGCAGTGCGGCGCTCTGGGCCTGGAGGTGATGTTGAAGGAAGGATACGAGGCCGGCGCCATCGATTTCAAGCCGCTCCTCGTCAAAGTCAAGGCCAAGAACCCGGACATGGTTTACATGATTTCGTACGTGATGGATGCGTCGCTTCTCATGCGGCAGGCCAAGGAACTGGCCCTCAATGCGAAGCTGTTCGTGGGAGGCGGTGCGGGTTTCACCATGCCGGAATTCAAGAAAAACGCGGGGCCCGCCTCGGAGTATGTGTACTCGGCCACCCTTTGGACGCCATCCGTTCCTTATCCAGGCGCCAAGGAATATTACGACAAGTTCAGCCAACGCTACAACTCCCTGACCGAATACCACGGTGCCGAGGCCTATGCGGCCATGTATGTCATCGCGGATGCTCTCAAACGTGCCAAATCCTTGACGCCACAGGGTGTCAGAGATGCTTTGGCTGAAACGGACACGATGACGGTCTTCGGGCCGGTCAAGTTCATCTCCTACGGCAAGAAGACTCAGCAAAACAAACTGCCCACCTTCCTGGTGCAGTGGCAGGGGGGCACCCTTGAAACCGTCTGGCCCAAAGAGGTGGCCACGAAGCCGTACATCTACCCCACGCCGCAGTGGGGCAGCAGATAGAACACATAGAGCGTGCGGTCAAGAATTGCGATTTCTTCCATCCCCCTCGCCCTTCGGGAACGGGCCGGGGCGAGGGTAGAAGAAGCGCAGATTGCGGAGCCGTGAGGTATGCCCTCGGTCCGGGGCACACGGACCGAGGGTTTGTGTTTTCGAGCCCGACAGCCCCACCGGCTGCCCGGTACAGCACGCCACAAGGAAAAGACGGCCCATGGAAGTCTTCCTGCAAACCCTGGTCGCCGGCATACTTAAAGGTGGCCTTTACAGCCTTATCGGCATGGGGATGACCCTGATCATGGGAGTCATGGGCATCATCAACCTGGCGCACGGCCAGCTCATGATGGTGGCCATGTATCTGACCTACGTCTGTTTTCACTACCTGGGAATCGATCCGTACGTGGCGCTGGTTGTCAGCATGCCCTGCCTCTTTGTGCTGGGAGCGGTTATCCAGAAATACGCACTCAATCCACTCATGGCGGTGGAATCCATCTTGCCGGAAAACCAGGTGCTCATGACGGTGGGGATCGGGATGGTTCTCACCGAAATCGCCAGGTTTATCTTTTCCTCCAATTACCGGTCCGTGACCACCACCTACTCGGGGTCTGCTTTCTTCGTGGGAGGCGTTTCCTTCAGCGTGGCATTGACCGTTGCCTTTCTGGTGGCCGTGGCGTTCACCTTGTTCATGTTCTGGTTCCTTGTCAGGACGGATCTGGGCAGGTCCATTCGCGCCACGGCCCAGGACAGGGACGCCGCCTTGCTCATGGGCGTCAACTCCAAGCGCATCACCATTGTGACCTTCGGAATCGGTTCGGCTCTGGTGGCTGCTGCAGGTACCCTGCTCATGCCCGTGTACTACCTGTTCCCGGACATAGGCGGCCCTTTCACAAGGAAGGCTTTCGTCATCACGATCCTTGGCGGGCTAGGCTCCACGGTGGGCGCCATCTTCGGAGGGCTGACCCTGGGTCTTGCCGAATCCTTCGGTGCCACCTACATCGGGATGGCCTTTGACGACATGATAGGGCTCCTCATTTTCATTCTCGTGCTCCTGTTTCTTCCCGGCGGGTTCAAGAGATTGACGAAAGTATGACCATGGGCGCAGAACGGCCGATGCGAAATCCGTCCTCGGGCACAGCCTGGGGGCAGGGCCCTTGGATCGGTCCCGGGATCCTGCTCGTCGCGCTGATCCTCTTCCCCCTGGTGGTCCGCAATGCCTATTATCAGCACCTCTTGATCCTGGTGCTCATGTGGGTGGTGATCGGATCCGGTTGGAACGTGATCGCGGGCTACACGGGCCAGGTTTCTTTCGGGGACGCGGCTTTTTTCGGCACCGGGGCTTATACGGCCGGCCTCTTTGCCTCCAAGCTGGGCATTTCGTCCTGGTGGGCCATGGCTTTGGGAGGCTTCACCGCCATGGCTGTGGCCTTTCCGTTCGGATGGATCTGCTTCCGCTTGCGGGGTGCCTATTTTGCCCTCGCTTCCCTGGCATTGAACGAGGTCATGCGACACGTGGCCACCATCTGGGAGTCACTCACCCAGGGCATGGTGGGCATTCTCATCGTGCAGACCTACGTCTCCAAGGTACCTTATTATTACATTGCCCTGGCCCTTGCCGTGGTTTCCGTGGCAGGCATTCGGATGGTGGTCGCTTCCAAGTGGGGATACTACTTCTTGTCCATTAGGGAGGACCAGGACGTCGCGGAAAGTCTGGGGATCGATACGCACTTCTACAAGATGATTTCCCTGAACATAGCCGCCTTTCTTACAGGTATGGCCGGCGCCCTCTACATGAACTACATGGGCTTCATCGATCCCGAGGTGGTCTTTTCCCTGCACGACATCTCGATCATGGCGATACTGGTGGGAATCGTGGGGGGAGTGGGGACGATTTACGGTCCAGTGGTCGGCGCCTTCGTGATGGTGGCGGTCCACGAGTTCTTCCGGACGGGTTTTTTCGGCCTGTTCAAGCTGCTCGCCGCGGCAACGGGATCCGCGATGGTGGAAACCGCAGCGAGTTATGTGGCCCAGGCCCACGTGCTCGGATTCGGAGTCCTTGTGGTGCTGGTCATTCGCCTGCTTCCCAACGGGATTGTGGGGGATTGGAAGAAGATCGCCGGCAGGGGCGTGAGGCCCGGATCCCAGGGGGTGGGCCAGTGAGCTTCTTTGAAGTCGATGGACTGGTCAAGTACTTCGGAGGGCTGGCCGCGGTGAACGGGGTGAGTTTCAATGTGCGGGAGGGAGAGATCTTCGGTCTGATCGGTCCCAACGGCTCTGGCAAGACCACCATTTTCAACTGTATCACCAGCTACTACCCTCCAACGCGGGGAAGCGTTCGTTTCAAGGGGAAGGAAATCACGGGCCTCAAGACGCACCGGATCTGCCGACTGGGGGTGGTGCGCACCTTTCAGCTCGTCAAACCCCTTGGGAGGATGACTGTTCTGGACAACGTGATAGCCGCGGCCTTCTGCAGAGGGAGCGGTAAGAGGGAGGCCCGGGAGACAGCCATGGCCACGCTGGAGTTCTGCGGTCTGGCCCACCGCAGGCGGGCCCAGGCCGGGAGCCTTCCCATAGGGGAGCGAAAGCGCCTCGAAATAACCCGCGCCATGGCGACCCAGCCCGAACTGCTGCTGCTGGACGAAACCGCGGCGGGATTGAACCCTTCGGAGCTCGACGCCGCGATGGAACTGATCCGCAGAATCCGCGGGCGGGGAGTGACCATAATCATCGTGGAACATATCATGAAAGTGATCATGTCCGTATCGGACAGGATACATGCCATCAATTTCGGCCAGACCCTCGCGGAGGGAACTCCGCGCGAGGTTGCGGACAACCCCTCGGTGATAGAAGCCTATCTGGGGGAGGAAAATGCTCAGGGTTGAAGGAATCGATGTGTTCTACGGCGATGTGCAGGTTCTGTGGGACGTTACCTTTGAGGTCCGGCAGGGGGAGATCCTGGTGCTGATAGGGGCCAATGGCGCAGGAAAGACAACCACCATAAAGACCATTTCCTCGCTGCTCACTCCCTCCAAGGGGGCCGTCCACTTCAGGGACGTCCGGCTGGACCGCACCCCCCCTTACGGTGTCATCGACCATGGAGTGGTCCATGTCCCCGAAGGCAGGAGACTCTTTACGCAGATGAGCGTGGAGGAGAACCTGCTCATGGGCTCCCTGCGGGGCGCGGCAAAGGACAGACGGCACCAAACCATGGAGCATGTGTACGGCCTTTTCCCCAGGTTGCGGGAAAGAAGAAAACAGATGGCGGGAACCCTTTCCGGCGGGGAACAGCAAATGCTGGCCATAGGAAGGGGGCTGATGTCCCTTCCCGTGATCATGATGTTCGATGAACCGTCCCTGGGGCTGGCGCCCATTCTGGTGATCGAGATCTTCCGTATGATCAGAAGGATAAACGGGGACGGGGTGACCGTGCTGCTGGTGGAACAGAATGTGCGGCAAACCCTGAGGATGTGCGATCGGGCCTGTGTGCTCGAAAACGGCACGATCGTCATGGAGGGCTCCGGAGCCGCCCTGATGGAGGACCCTGCGGTCAAGGAGGCGTTTCTCGGGATCTGAACCGGTGGCCTTGATCATCCTTCCGGCCGCGTTCGACCACGAACGGAAGAGTCTTCTTGGTGGGCGGTGCCCACCTCACGAAAACCTCAATTCACACCGGGCCACGGATGGATACTCAACCTTGCGCAACATGAGGCCGGCGGGAAACAGGGCTCGCCCGGCCGGAACGATGATCAAGGCCGAATTTGCAGACACGCTCTCACATGTCGGATTTGAAAAGACGGCCGGGTTCGCTGACGGCGTCCGGCTTCTTTGTGTACTCAACCGGTGCGGTCCCTTCTTTGAAACACTCGAAAACGGTTTTTTTCGATTCCGGGATAGCCAGCAGTCCCGTTTCGGCGTCTATTTTTGCAAAGACCACTCCGTCGGGGACCGGAAACACCCTGACCGGTTTGTCTTTGAGGATCTCCTGCATGAATGAAAGCCAGATGGGACTGGCCGCCCGGGCCCCCGTTTCGCCTTTCCCAAGGGGGGCCTCTTCATCGAAACCCACCCAGACGCCGGTGACATAGCGGGGAGTGTACCCCACAAACCACGCGTCAAAAAGGTCGTTGGTGGTTCCCGTCTTGCCGGCTGCGGGCCTGTTCAGTGCCCTGATCCTTCTCCCCGTTCCGTGTTCCACGACTCCTTGAAGCAGGTTGGTCATGATAAAGGCCGTTGCCTTGTCGATTACCTTTTCGGGCCCGGGGCGCTGCTCCTCCAACACATTCCCATCCCGATCGAGTATCCGCGTGATGAAACTGGGGGGCACCAACACCCCTTGGTTGGCAAAGACGGAATAGGCGGTCACCAGTTCGAGAAGGGAGACCCCCGAGGAACCCAGGGCTATGGAAAGATTATGGGCAAGTGGCGATGTGATTTGCAGCTTGCCCGCGTAGGTGATGACATAATCGATTCCTATGTCCTTCAGGATCTTGATGGTCACCACGTTGCGGGAAAGGGCCAGGGCGTCCCTGAAGAGAGTGGGACCGTGGAATCTTCCTTCGTAGTTTTTCGGTTTCCATAACGCATCGCTGTCGCTTCCGGAAAGAACGATGGGCGAATCGATGATAATGGTGGCAGGTGTGTACCCTTTGTCGAGAGCGGCGCTGTAGATGATCGGTTTGAAGGCGGAGCCCGGCTGCCTGCGAGACTGAATGGCCCGATTGAACTGGCTGGTCCCGAAATCCCTTCCACCGAGCATGGCCTTGACCTGTCCCGTCTCCGTCTCCAGACAGATAATGGCTCCCTGCACCGACGGCACCTGCTCAAGGACGAGCCGCCACTTTTCCGTCTCCTCTTCCTTACCCTTGATCCGAACGAGGATCACATCGCCTACCGACAAGACCTGACTGGGACGCCGGACCTTGGCGGCATAATACTCCACCTCCGGGTCCGGTCGGCGTGCCCAGAGCATCTCGCTCAAGGGCAGGGATCCCACGGACTTGCCGATGCGCACCGTGACCGTCTCGGCCTTGTCGTCCACGGAGACCACCAGACCTTTTGTGGTCTTGCCCGTGTCCAGGGGGTCCTGGTCCAATTCCTCCTGGACAGCGGAACAGAAGCTCTCCATCTGCTCCGATGGCAGATGCTGGAGAGGCCCCCTGTATCCCTGACGCTTGTCCAAATCCATGACGCCTTTTTCCAGAGCGGCGCGGCCCGCTCTTTGCATTTCCACGTTGACGGCCGTGTGTATGGTGAGACCACCCGTATAGAGAAGATCGGCTCCGTATTTTTCTTCCACGTACCGTCGGACGTGCTCCGTATAATAGGGGACCTGTTCGATGTACCAGTTGCGTCTCGGTTTGATGTCGAGGGAGGTGTTGATGGCCTCGGTGGCCTCGATATTGGTTATGCAGCCGTCTGCCACCATCCTGTTGAGCACGTAGATCTGTCGTTCCCTGGCCTTTTCGGGGTGCTTGAAGGGCGAATAGCGACTGGGGGCCTGGGGGAGGCCCGCAAGGATAGCGCACTCCGCGAGATTGCAGTCCGCCGCGGTTTTGCCGAAGTAGTTCTCGGCAGCCGCTTCCACTCCATATGCGCCGTGACCGAGGTAGATCTGGTTCAGGTAGAGAAAGAGGATCTCGTCCTTGGTGAAGGCTTTGTCGATACGGTAGGCCAGGATCGCTTCCTTTATCTTCCGTGCGAAGCTCTTTTCGGGGGAAAGGAGGAACGACTTGGTCACCTGTTGGGTGATGGTGCTCCCACCCTGGACGAGGGCTCCGGCCTCGATATTCTTGAAAAAGGCCCGGACGATTCCGAGAAAATCGATCCCCTGGTGTTTGTAAAACCGAGAGTCCTCCGCGGCGACGAAGGCTTCGATGAGTCTGGGGGGCATCTTGGACAGCGGGATGACGATTCTCCTTTCCCTGAAGAATTCTCCTATCTTGCGGCCGTCGTCCGACAGCACGGTGGTGACGGTGGGGGGCCGGTAATCCTTGAGAGAGGAGATGTGGGGAAGGTCCTTGGTGAAGTACATGTAAAGCCCCACCAAGCCGACAGCACCTCCGAGAGCAACGGCCATTGCCAACAGGCCCATCCATCGAAGAACTCGACGCACGCCGCCCTGTTTTTGTTTCAGAGCGCGCTTTTTTCTTATTTCGTTGGCGCTTCTGGGACGCGACATCTTCTGACACCACTTTCATACTGCACGCAGACGCTCCGTGGCCGGGCGACAGCCCTCAAGAAACCGGCTCAACCAGGGCGTGTGTGCGGACATTGTTCACAGACACCGCCGACACCCGTTCACCATGGAGCCTGTCACATAAGGCATGTCTCTTGCATATTTGCCTTCGACAACAGACGGAGCCCCTTCCCACAGAGTTCCACGTGCGGGAGCGGTGGAGGCACGCCCCCCCCTGCACCCGATGGGTCGCACGCGCAACCCCTGTCCTGGGAAGGTTCGTAACTCCGATGTGCACGGCTTTAAGATTACACTTTTTATTATATTTACGAGGACAGATCAACCACAGGGCGGCATGGTTTTCCGACCGTCCCATCCGCTCCCCGTGGGACGAAACCCAGGACGGCGGCGCCTCAACCGCCGGTTCGTGAAAGGACGCGTCAACTGACCCCATGTCCGTTGGTTGCGTGTCTGCCGGCAAGGTCAGAGAGCACACGGCGGGGGGCAGGGACAGGCGGCCGTTGACCGAATCCGGGCCTCCGAGCGGACTCGGTTGGGAGAAGGGAAAAAGGGTGAGTCGATCCAAGGAGATATCCTCCACCGAGAAGCTCCTCCAGGTGATTCGGGGCGACGGAGAAGCTGTGGGCGACACCCCCAAAACGCCGCCCCCCTTGCCCAGAACCAAGAAACGTCTGTTGCGATTGCCTTCGATGCCCATCAAGAAGACCCTGACGGTGGGTGTCGATATAGGGAGGGACGATATCAAGCTGGTGAAGGTGCTGCAAGCCCCTGACAAACGGTGCATTCTTCAAGGTTATGCCTCCTGTGCCCTTCCGGCGGGGATGGCAAAGTCAGACCCTGATTTCCCCTTGTTCCTGAGGTCCTTGCTCACCGAGGTTTGCGGCGATCCGGGCAGATACGCGATCTGGTCTTCCATCCCATTCGTTCACATGGAGATTCGGCATTTCCGGATACCGAAGGTGCCTCGCAGGCAAGTGGCATCCGCGGTCTACTGGATGCTCAAAAAGGAAGCCCCGTTTGATGAACGGGAAGTGCTCGTGGATTTCGAGGGGCAGGGGCAGGTATTCGAAAAGGGCGTACCCAAGACGGCGGTGATGGCTTATACCGCGCGCAGGGACAGGATTGAACAGATACGGCTCACTTTTGAGAAAGCCGGGTTTCCCCTTGCAGGAATAACGAGCGCCCCGTTCTGCAATCAGAACCTTTTTTCCGCCTGCTGGCTTCCCTGTCCCCGGGAGGCTGTGGCGACCCTGTACATAGGCAATGAGCATTCAAGGATCGATGTCTTTTGCGGAGGCACATTGGTGTTGACCCGGGGTGTAAAGACGGGGATCAACAGCATGATCGAGTCCCTGGTGGAGGGCTACAATGCGAGGCACAGGCAGATTGCTCTGGAATTGCCGGACGGCCAGAGCGCCGCGGGTCCGGCGTCCGTGGAAGAGAAGGTTTCATTGGACCAAGAGCAGGCACGCCGAATGATCCTGGGCGCTTCCGGGGAAGGGGCACCCCTTGAAAAGGGTGAACCGGGAGCGGAACTGCCCGATGAGGAAGTGTTCCAACTGCTGGCCCCGGCGGCCGACCGCTTGGTGCGGCAATTGGAAAGGACCATGGAGCACTACACGGTGACCCTTGGCAACCAAAGGTTCGCCATGCTTTACATCTCCGGCGTGATGGGCGCATACGGGCCCCTCATCCGGCACATAGGCGAACAGTTGGGGATCGCTACGGATGTGATCGACCCGCTGGATCCTTCCATACCTTTTCTCGGCAATGTGGTGCCTCCCGCGTCCGCCTCGGAGCGCACGGCCTTCGCCCTTGCCCTTTCCCTTGCCCTTTCCCACAACCAACGGACCCCGAACCTGCTTTTCACCCATCACGACAAGGAAGAGAAGGCGGTGACCCAACGCATCAACCGTGCCGTACTGGCAGGCTTCTTGGTGCTCATGCTGGGGGGATACGGGTACTATCAATACCAGGGCGGGTGCGTTGCCGCGAAGAAAAAAGCGATCGCGCAATTGCGACAGGAGCTCGATACATTCCACCCCCCCTTGGATCAGGGTGCCTTGTTGGTGGCTGCCGGTGAGGTCAAGCGCCGACAGGAAGCCATCAGGGCACGCGCTGAGCGTTACCTGGGAATGGCTCTACTAAGTGAAGTGATAAGGCTCACACCGGAAAACGTCCGCCTGTTGAACATCACGACGCACCTCGATGCCGAGGATAAGGAAAAGAAAGGCAAACAGGCGCAGAGGAGCGTGCTGGTGGAGGGAATCGTGCTGGGGGACGAGTCCGCCATGGAGGCGGCACTGGCAGGCTATGCCATGAGGCTCGAGTTTTCTCCCCTTCTGGAGAGGCCGGAAATCGAGAAGAACGTGCTGGAGGCCTTTCGCAGCGAGGGCAAGGTCCTGCGCTTTATCATCAGGTTGTCGGTTGTCTGAGCCTGCGTGTGGGATCTTGTAGGAGGTGGTTTCTTGGAAGACGGCAGCGCCTTCAAGATGACCGGTCAGAGCCTCCAGTATCTGGGGCTTTGCCTCGCCGGATTCGTGGTCTTCTTTTTTGTGGGACCCTATGCCTCCCATCGCGAACTTGGGCGCCTCGAGGGGCAGATCGCAGACCTTCGCTACCGGACGGAAGAGCAAAGGCTTTTGCTGCCCGTGTACAGGCAGATGCGCAAGCGGGCGGGATCCATGAAGGAGCCCCCGTTGCCCCTTCCTGCGGCGCAGGCATTGCCGGTGGAGCAAACCGATGGACTGGCGGCCCTCATGGGGGAAATGGCCAGGGGGCACGGGCTGGAGGCCCTGAAAGTGGCGCCGGATGTGAGCGATTTTGGTACCCATGGGGGCCGGCTCACGGTCAGGGCCGCGTTCAGGGGCGAATTGTCGGGATTTCGTGGAATGATGCTCGATCTGGCCGCCCTGCCCCATGTGGAGAAGGTCAGCGAAATACAACTCAGGCAAGCAGGGCGGGTTCGGGAGCTGCAGCTCAGGTTTCGGCTCAGAACACAGGGGGAGAGTGTGAAAAAGCACTGAGGGAGCACGTCACCCCCGCCGCGCCGACGCTGGAGGTGGAAAGGGTTTTCGGGGATCGCGAAGTGTTGGGACGTCAGACCGTCATCTTGTCCGTCGCCTTCTTGGCGGTGCTTGTGGGAGGGTACGTTTTTCTCGTTCCCAAGGGGGGAGACGGTGCTCTCACAGCCTCGGAGGGCCGATTGGACCTTTTGAGGAGGGTGATCGGCGAAGCCTCCGATGCGGTGAACAAGTCCCAGCCCTCGGAAGTGGACACAAGCGTGGTTTCCCTTGCGCAGGTGGTGTGGGAAAGGGACCCCTTTTACAGGGAAAGGCTTGCCCACGCACCCCGCAACGCCTCGCAGGAGGAAGCGCCGCATTTTGTCTATTCCGGCTATCTGGCAGTGGGCGAAACGAAGGTCGCTGTCATCAACGGCGAGGAATATGAGGTGGGAGATCGGCTGGCGCTTCCCGGATTCGTCCTACGGTCCATTCACCCCAAGTGGGTCGTGATCGCCCGGGAGGGCGGCGGCAACGCCATCAAAGTGACCCTGGAGGAGGAAGGGCTCTGATGCTCTTGTACCGGGTGTGCGCTTCCTGGCGCCATGGAGTCTTGGCAGTCTTGGTCTGCACCGCCGTGCTGTCGGCGGGATGTGCGGAAACTCGGCAGGCCAAGAAGGATCCCTTCTTTGAGAAGTGGAGGCTCGCGGCCGAACGATCGCGCGGTCATTCTTCGGTTCAGGCAGCCGCCCACCCCCCTTACGCTTCCACGATGCGCGAGCCGGCCACACCGGCCGTCGAGGCGGTCCCTGCCGAGCGGGCCCTTCCCAAGGCCCGGGTGACTTTGCACATGCGCAAGGCAGGCGTGGTGGTTGTCCTCAGGGCGCTTGCCAGGGCGGTGGGACAGAACCTGCTCATCAACTCGAGCGTCAAAGGGGAAGTGAGCGTCCATGTGGAGGATGTGCCCTGGGATCAGGCTTTTCTCGGGATCTTACGCCTTCAGGGACTGATCTACGAATGGCAGGGGGACATCCTGAGGATAATGGACCTCGAAGACATGCAAAGAGACCTGGACATCGGGAGCCTGGGCGAGAAGAAAAAGACGCAGCAAATCCTGGCCGGCCGGGTGGAACCCCTGGACACGCGCGTGGTCCCCGTTCACTTCGCAGACCCGTTGAAGCTCAGGGCGAATCTCGAGGTGTTTCTCAGCAGGGACAAGGAGGGAAACCCCAGGGGCTCGGTCATGGTGGACGAGCACAACAACGCCCTGATCCTGCAGGCCACAGGCGAGGATCTGGACAAGATGCTGCGACTGGTCTCTCAGCTCGACAAATCCACCCCGCAGATCCGTATCGAGGCCAACATCGTAGAGACCAACCGCAGCACCGCAAGGGATCTGGGCATCCAGTGGGGGGGCATTTACGCCCGCCTCGATGCGGCGGACAAGGGGGGGCTGTACATCACCCCAGGAGGAACCGGGGGCAGCGCCACCTCGCACTCCGCACCCCTGGAAGGACGCTACAGCCCTGCCCAGGGGCGCCCAGGCATCAGCGGCCAGGGTGCGGGCGTCCATTTCCCGGCGGCCCTCCAGACAGAGGCCGGGGCCTCGTTGGGGCTTTTGTTCGGAACCATCGGGAGCAACATACTGGAGATGCAGCTCACCGCCCTCCAGCAGCAAGGAAAGATCAACATTCTCTCCAGCCCGTCCATCACCACGCTCGACAACCAAACCGCGTACACGGAAAACGGAATGCGCGTGCCCTATGTGGCCATCGGGGACCAGGGGGAACGGGAAGTCAGGTTCGAAGACGCCGTTCTGCGCCTTGAAATCACGCCCCACGTGGTCGACCGGAGCCATTTGAAGATGAGGGTCCTGGTAAAAAAGGACGAGGTGGATTTCACGAACGATGTGGAAGGAAATCCCTTTATATTCAAGAAACAGACCATGACCAACCTCATCGTGCGCAACGGAGAAACGATCGTCATCTCAGGACTGTCGAAAAGCAGGGAAACCCAGAGTGACCGGGGGGTGCCGTGGCTGATGGATGTTCCGGTGCTCGGCTGGTTCTTCAAGGGCCAGGGCAAGAAGAACGATATGGAAGAAGTGCTCATATTCATCACCCCGCACGTATTGGACCCTTTTGATGAACCCGGTGGGATGCACGGATCGCTGCCCGGATACGAGACGTCCGGTTTGCGGCGTCTCGATCCCTCTTCCCGATGAAGGGGGAGAGCCCATTTGCGTTTTACGACTTCGTTTGAAGGTACCCCAAAGCCATGGACTATTTCAACCTCCTTCATTTGACCCGGGAGCCGTTCTCCAACAGCCCCGACCCTGACTTCTTCTTCGCCGCGAGGCAGCACGTGGAGTGCCTCCAAAAGCTGGAGCTCTCAATCAGACTGCAAAGGGGGCTCAACGTGGTCATCGCCAACGTGGGAACCGGCAAAACCACCTTGTGCCGCCAGTTGCTCCGAAGGTTCGCGGCGGACCGGAACATCGAGGCCCATCTTCTGTTGGACCCCTCCTGCAAGAGCTCTTCGGAATTTCTGGTGACCATAGCAAGGTTGTTGGGAAGGGTGGATCACCCGGAACGCTGGAGCGACAGACAGCTCAAGGAGGCCATAAAGAACCTTCTTTTCAAAAGAGGCGTGGAACAGAACCGGGTCGTGGTGTTGATCATAGACGAAGGCCAGAAACTCACCCCTTCGTGCGTGGAAGCCCTCAGAGAGTTTCTCAACTACGAAACGAACTCCAGAAAGCTATTCCAGATAGTGATTTTCGCACAGAAGGAGTTCGAGGCCACCCTCCGGGCCCATGCGAACTTCGCCGACAGAATCAGCTCCTTTCTGCGCCTCGAACCTCTGAGCTTCCGAGACACCCGAGACATGATTCGCTTCCGCGTCGAGCGGGGAAGCGAGGGTTTGCCAACTGCCCGTCTCTTCAGCCCGTGGAGTCTCTGGTCCATATACACGGCCACGGGCGGCTACCCTCGGCGGATCGTCGAGTTGTGCCACAAGGTGCTCATGGCCCTGATAGTCTGCAACCATCGGCAGGCTGGTTGGTGGGTGGTGCGTTCCTGTGCCGCCCAAGGGTATACGGGCCACCGCACCCGGCATTCATGGACCTTGGCAGGATGGCTTCTCGTCCTTCTGGCCGCCATTGCCGTGTGGCGGTTTTCACCGAGACCGGGGTGGCCTTTTTGATGCAGGACCATACCCGAATCACGAAGGTTTTCGCTTATGGTCCATAGAAAGCGCCTGGGGGAGCTCCTCGTGGAATCGGGACTTCTCGACGAGAAGCAGCTCGTCGAGGCCGTGGGGGAGCATCGAAAGGCGCGGTTGAAGCTGGGGCAGTACCTGGTGCAGCGTGGCTTTGTCCAGGAGCCACAGATAATAGACGTGGTGGCCGGGCAGCTCAAGATCGAAAGGTACCGTCCCGACAGGTACCCGGTGGAAACGGATCTTGCGCGTGTTTTCCCCGCGGAGATGGCACAGAAATGGCAGGCGGCCCCCCTGGCCAAGAAGGGGTACCTTTGCACCGTTGCCATGACCGACCCCATGGATATCGAAACCCTGGACGCCATCGAAGTGTTCACCAATATGGAGGTGGAGCCTCTCATCTGCACGCAGCGCGAGCTCAGCCAGATCATGGGGAGCATTTACGGTCTTTCCTCGGGGCTCGGCGGTGTCATGGAGGAGATGGAATTCGACACCCAGGAGGTTGCCGAAGTAGAGGCCGCTCGGGGAGAGCTCGAGGTGACTTCCCTTCAGGGTCTGGCGGAGCAAGCCCCGGTGGTGCGGGTCGTCAATTCCATTTTGGCCCAGGCGGTGCGGGAAGGGGCCAGTGACGTGCATCTGGGGCCCGAGCGCAATTACGTCCAGGTGCGTTTCCGCATTGACGGCAGGCTCCACGAGGTCCCCGCCCCCCCCAAATCCATGCTCCTTCCCATCATTTCGCGCGTGAAGATACTGTCCAACATGGATATCGCCGTCACGCGGATACCGCAGGACGGGCGCTTCACCGTGCGGCTGGAGAAAAAGGAAATCAACATACGTTGTTCCACCATACCGACCATTTACGGGGAAAACATGGTGCTGCGCCTGCTCGACATGAGCAGCGGGATCTACTCCCTCCACGAGCTGGGCATGTGTGCCGGCGACCGGGAAAAGATAGAAGATATGAGCAAGAGGCCCTACGGACTCATCCTGAGCTGCGGTCCCACGGGCAGCGGCAAGAGCACCAGCCTCTATGCCATCCTGCAAACCGTCAACCGGCCCGACATCAATATCATAACCGTCGAAGACCCTGTGGAGTACCGTATCGAGAAGATCAAACAGGTGCAGCTCAACCCCAAGGCCGGGATGACATTCGCAAGCGGACTGAGGGCCATCCTGCGGCAAGATCCGGACGTTATCATGGTCGGGGAGATCCGTGATGCGGAGACGGCGAGGATTGCCGTGCAGGCCGCTCTCACCGGCCACCGCGTGCTGAGCACCCTGCACGCCAACGAAGCCGCCGGTGCGGTGACACGCCTGCTGGACATGGGAATAGAGCCGTTTCTCGTCTCTTCCGTGCTCCTGGTTTCCTTTGCCCAACGTCTCGTACGGACCATTTGTCCGCACTGCAAGGAGTCTTACCGGCCTTCCCCCCACCTTCTGACCGCTTGGGGAGTCGATCCTGAAAAGGCCCGTGACGTCGATTTCAAAAGGGGAAGAGGGTGCCCCCTCTGCATTCAGACAGGTTACAGGGGCCGTACTGGGATTTTCGAGGTCCTGGTCAACGACGAGACGACCCAGCAGCTCACCCTCCGCCGGGCCTCGGCCCAGGAAATCACCCGTGCCGCAAGGAAGAACGGTAAGATGCGCAGCCTCAAGGAGGACGCCTTCAGGAAAGCGATGGCGGGAATCACCACATTGGAGGAGGCGGCGTCCGCGGTGATGGTCTGAGAGAGGTTCGAAATCTGAAACCTCAAGCCTGTAGTTTTCAGGGGGCGGGGAATGCCTGACTTTGCCTATACAGCGATCGATGAAACGGGCGCTGCCATTTCAGGGGTGATCGAGGCCGCCTCCTCGGACAGGGCCAGGGAGCTGCTGGGCTCGAAGGGATACATCCCCTCAAGGGTTGCCCCGGCCAGGGCCAAGGGCGGTGGTGCAAGAGGGGGATTGTGGGAACGACTCTCGAAGATCAAGCCCCCTGATCTCATCCTTTTCACCAAGCAATTCCGTACCATGTTCCGGGCGGGGGTCGCCATAGTGAACCTTCTCGAAACACTGGAACTGCAGACGGAAAACCCAAAGCTCAAGCGGGTCTCCTGCGAAGTGGTCCGGGACATTCGGGACGGAAAAAGCCTCTACGAGGCGTTGAAGAAGCATCCCGAGGCCTTTTCGGAGCTCTACTGCGCCATGGTCAGGGCCGGGGAAACGAGTGGTGCCCTTCCCGAGGCCCTGGAAAGGCTGACCTATATCATATCCCACGAGCACAAGATAAAGAAAGACATCCGGTCCGCCCTCAACTATCCGATCATCGTGGTGCTCTTTCTTATCGCGGCCTTCTTTGTCCTGCTCATTGTGGTCATTCCCAAGTTCGTGATGGTATTTCAAAGCGCCGGGCTCGAACTGCCGATTCCCACCAGGATATGCATCCTGATGTACGACACGGTGGTTGCGTACTGGCACCTGGGCCTGGGAGCCGTTATCGTGGCAGGGGTCGCGCTTTCCCGCTATGTCAGGACCCAAAGGGGAAGATTGAACAAGGACTCGCTGCTTCTGCGGCTTCCCGTCTTCGGGCCCCTTTTCCTGAAGGCGGCCATGTCACGGTTTGCCAGTATATTTGCCATCCTCCAGGGCAGCGGCGTGACGGTTCTCAACTCCATGGACATCCTGTCCGGGACCATCGGCAATGCGGCCATTTCCGGGGAGTTCGACAAGGTCCGTGCACGGCTCGAGGAAGGTCAGGGCATTTCCGCGCCGCTGCAAAAGGCCCGGTATTTTACGCCCATGGTGATCCACATGGTGGCCATCGGAGAGGAGTCCGGAAGCCTGGACGAAATGCTCAGGGAGATTTCCGTCCATTACGATGACGAGGTGGAATACGCCGTGAGTCGTCTCTCCGAAATGATCACCCCGATTCTGACGGTGGGCCTGGCCGGTGTGGTGTGTTTCTTCGCTCTGTCCGTCTTCTTGCCCATGTGGGACCTGATGAAGATGGTCAAATGACGGGCCGAGCCGGGGGCGTCCAAGAGAATGCGGCTGGGAGGATCGGTGTCAAGGAGCGCAGGTTCCTGCACAACGAAAATGGCACACGGCATTGGAAATGGTCCGGGTCTTGCATTTCCGAGTCTCGCATCATTGTGCATCCGGTATTGGGCATAGTTCAGTATCGGGAAAAGAGAAGCATTCAAACAGGCCCGTTGCCTTTGCCGAGGAAGGAGGTGGTGGGAAGATCGGGGATCACGATAGGCGGCACCGAATGCTCCCTGGCAGCGTTCAGTGCTTGGCGGGGGGGGGAGGATGTAGAAGCACCCTGACGAAAAACGGCTTTCCATTGCCGACGGGCTGTCGGAAAACCAGGGCACGCAAAGGACGTGGCGGCCCGCCGTGCAGTCGATACACTTCTTGAGGAGAAAGGCGCATGAAAAGGAAAGGGTTTGCTGGCAACCAAAAAGGGTTCACCTTGATAGAAATCATCGCGGTGCTGGTGATTCTGGGCATATTGGCCGCCGTCGCCGTACCCAAGTATTTTGATCTGCAGACGGAGGCGAAAAACAAGGCGGCGAACGCCGCCGTTGCCGAAGGAATGGCCAGGGTGAGCCAGGCGTCGGCGAAATACCTGCTCCAAAGCAACGGCACACTGCCCACTTTTGCAAACATATCCGCTACATTGGGTACGGACGCGGGAGATTTCAGTTTGTCGTATTCGGCCAGCGGCACGACGGGTGTGTCCATTACGGCGAGCGGTGTGAGCGCCAATGTGGCCGGTGGAACCGCTTCGGGGGTTGCTCCTTTGCCGACCACTTAGGCGCGGTTCCACTTGCTCTGCGCCGGCTTTCCTTCCCGGCCCGCTCAAGGGGGTTCGAGCTTCTCGGGCAGCGTCCTCATTGCGCTGCAAGACCATCGGACGGCGCTTCTTCGGTGCCTGGGAGGCAGGAGACCGGGATTTTCAAACACGGGCTTCAGCGCACCGGTGAAGGGGCGGCGCCTCGTGGCGAAGCAGCCGATCAGCGACCGATCAGCGACCGATCCGCTCAGGGCCTGGCCAGGGAACCGGCGTCATGGGTAGGGAAAAGCTCCGGGCTCTTTGCGCCAGGGGCCCCGGTCTCCTTGCCAGGCGTCTCCGACCCCGTCAGCGCATGGGCCAGGCCGAGCAGATTGGCCCGTGCCTTGCCGTAGTCCGGGTCCAGGCGCAGAGCAACCGATAAATGGTAAATTCCCTGCTCCAAATCACCCGCCTTCCCCAGGGCCACCCCCAGATTGTTGTGGGCGGACGCGTCTTTCGGGTCAAGCATCACGGCCCGCAACAGGTATTGCAGGCCCCGCTCCACCTCGCCCCCTGCGACGAGCATCCATCCCATGTTGACAAGGGGTGCGGCACAATGGGGGCAGAGGCCCATCGCCTTCCGGAAATGCTCCCCGGCCTCTTTCCTTTTTCCCAGGAGTGCGAGAAGCACCCCCAAGGCGTTCTGTGCCTCACTTTGGGCGGGTGTGTTCCGGATGCAGCGCCTGTAGAAACGGTAGGCTTCCTCGTTTTCTCCGAGATGGTGCAGGGCATACCCCATGTTGAGGTTTGCATGAAAATGGGTCGGGTTTGCCTCGAGGGCCTGTCGGTATTGTGTGACAGCTTCCTCCGGGCGGCCCTGGCGGAGGGATACCAGGCCGAGATTCACGTGGGCGTCCGCGTATCCCGGCCAGATCTCCAGCGCCTGGATGAAGGCGTTTCTTGCCGCTTCCAGTCTCCCATCCTCGAGATACACAACGCCCAGGAGACAATGGGAGAGGTGATTGCGCTGCGTCACCGAAACGGCGTGCTTAAATAGCGTTTCGCTGTTCTCCCACTTCTCGAGGTAATTCCGGGTCCCGCTGCCCAGCAACAAGAGGCCGAGGCAAAGGCCGCCGATGAGAGCCTGTTTCTTGAAGGGGAAGGGCTTCAGGAGTGCGGGCAACCCCCAGGCAATCATGATGTACAGACCTATGGAAGGAAGATAGGTGTAGCGGTCGGCCATGGATTGTCCCCCCACCTGTACAACCCCGATGACAGGCACAAGCATGCCGAGAAACCAGAGCCAGCCCGCCGCCAGATAGGGAGCGGTCTTGCGGCAGCGGTGCACAAGAGTCGAGGTGGCGAGCAGTACAAAGAGGCACCCCACCGCGACCGTCTTGTTGAGGGCCGTTCCCGGATGGGGGTAGAACACAGCCAGGTCGTGGGGCGCAAACGTGAGGTAGATGTAACGCCCATACGAGGTAAAGGCGTTGAGGATGCGCAGATCCAGGGGAACGGCGTCGAGTTTCGACAACGCCCCGCCCGCGGACTGCGCCGCGTACGTCACGACGCATGACAATAGGGACAGGAGCATCAAAGGGGCCTTCTCCCACAGGAGCGTGCTTTTTTTCCCCACATCGGCCACGGACCGAGCGCCGGGGCACGCGCCGTGAAGATGCCCCCCGTTTGTGCCACGGCCCAGGGGCCAGTAGTCCAGAAGGAGCATCACAAGAGGAAGCGTGACCAACATGGGTTTGGACATGAGGCCCATGCCGAAGGCGATTGCGACACCGAGATAATGTATCCGCGAGCGGGTGTGCAGGAAACGGACATAGGTGAGTAGCGTGAGAAGGAAAAAGAACCCGCTCAGAACGTCCTTGCGCTCGGCGATCCAGGCCACCGATTCGACGCGCAGGGGATGGACGCTGAAGACTGCGGCCACCACGAAGCTGCGCCAGAGGCAGCCGGTTGTCTCGCGGAGCAGGAGAAACAGAAGCAAGGCGTTTGCCGCGTGGAAGAAAAGACTCGTGAGGTGGTGGCCCGCCGGGTGGAGGCCGTACATGTCGCAATCGAGCATGTGGGACCACCACGTGACCGGGTGCCAATTGGAGGATTCCATGCTCTCCAGGGCCCAGAGAACGGAGCGAACACCCAGCCCCCTTTGCACCGTCGTGTTTGCGGTGACGTAATGGGGATCGTCCAGCTCGATGAAATCGTGACCGACCACAGGCCAGTACAGCGCCAGGGTCCCTGCCAGAAGCAGCGCGGAGAGGGCCTTTTCCGGACGCACTCTTTTCACCTGGATCTCACAAGGGATCTTTCACGCGTTTTCGGCTGTCCACGGAAGGGGGCCCGGACCCCTCAAGGTGCTCCGGCTCGATCCTTTGCAGGTTCTCACGGGCCCTCTCGAATGCAGGCCGGATCTGCACGGCCTCCAGAAACCGGAGGCGGGCCTGTGCATGGAAGCCTTTCCCTGCCAGGGCGACGCCCAGGTTGTTCAAGGCCGAAGGATAATGGGGGCGCAGTGCCAGGGCGGCTTCGAATTGCGCGATGGCCGCGTCCAGGTTCCCCGCTTCCACCAGTTGAGATCCGGCCCGGTTGTGCATCTTCGCGACGAATCCGGGGCTCAGGGCCACCGCACGGCCGTAATGGTCCATGGCCGCGTCCAGCGCGCCCCGGCTCGCCAGGTCCCTTGCCAGCATGAGGTGGGCCGCGTAATTCCCGCCGGTTACGCGCAGGGCGTGCTCAAAGAGATGGCGGGTGTCCTTCCAGGAGCCCGCATAGGTCCACGCCATGTGGGAATAGGCCAGGATCAGGGCACCGAACATGCACGCCCGGGCATGACGCAGCAATCCCCTGCGCAGGAAACGATCGGAGCTCCACCAGACGGCCCCGATAAGCAGCCCCACTGTCGGAAGATAGGTGTAGCGGTCGGCCATGGCCTGATCGCCCACCTGGACGAGGCCGATGACAGGGGTCAGTGCGCCCAGGAACCAGAACCAGCCCATGGGCAAGTACGGATGCCTGTCCCGCACCTTTATCGCCGCCCACGAGAAAGCGGCCAGTGCGAAGACCGATCCTGCGACTTGCCACGCACCCAGAGTGTCGCCCGGATGGGGGTAAAAAACGGCCAGGTCCGTTGGAAGGGCTGTCTTGCCCACATAGCGGGCGTAGGCGACAAAGGCGTTGGAAAGCCTCGCGCCCAAGGGGAGCGTTTCCATGTCACGCACGGCTCCCCCCTGCGTCTGTGCCCAGTACGTCATGACGCAGGAGCCCACGGAAAGCAAGAGAAACGGAAGTTTTTCCCATAAGAGAAAGGAAAGCGGTTTCTCTCGCGCGGCGCCCCAAGCTCCCCGTCCGTACGGCCCCTTGCTTCCTGCGCCCGTCGCGCGATGGGTGCGGCCAAGAGGCCAGTAATCGAGAAGGAGAAAGAGAAAGGGCAGGGTCACGGGCATGGGTTTGGCCAGGAGCGAGAGGAAAAACAGGACAAGGGCCCCGAAGTAAGGTGCCGCACGGCAGGATGTGGCATAACGGATATAAAAAAGGGCGCTCAGCAGTGCCAGGAAGGTGCTCAGTACGTCCTTGCGCTCTGCGATCCACGCCACCGATTCCACATGCAGGGGATGGACGACAAAGAGCATGGCAACCAGGAAACTGCGTGAAAGGGACGCCGTCGCTTCGCGCAGGAGCAGGAACAGGAGCAGGGCGCTGCCCACGTGAAGCAGCACATTGTTGAAATGGTGCCCAGCGGGATCCAGACCGTACGCGGCGCAGTCCGTCATGTGAGAGAGCCAGGTGAGGGGGTGCCAGTTGGAAGCGTGAAAGCTGGTCAGTGCCCAGGTGATGCCCCGCAGTGTGATGCCTGACTGCACATGGGGATTGAGGAGCACGTACCCCACGTCGTCGAACAAGAGGAAATCGTGCAGCACGGTTCGACCGTAAACGGACCAGCCCGCAGCCATGAGCACCAGTCCGAGAAGACGCGCGTGGTGAGCGTTCTGAGGTCCTAGCTCCGGGGGCGGATTGGCCTTGGCCACGTTTCTTGTTACCTCAAGACCCTTGGGGACGTGTCCGGAAAGTCGATCCGCACACTGGATATGGGCAGGGCCGCGGGTCTCTGCGTAATCGGGACCCAGACTCCGCGCCGAGCGGCAGGGGAAACGATACTGCACACGGTGACAAATTGTGATTTCCTAAATCCCCCTCGCCCTCTGGGAGAGGGCCGGGGTGAGGGTATAAAAAGGGCAGTTGTATATACCTCCCGGCCCGCAAGCTGCCGGTCATGAAAACCCCATGCCCTCACGACAGATTTTCCGACCCACTATCGGGGGCTGCTCAAAGGGGCAGACACCCTGGCTGTGTCAAGATTTTGGCGCATCCGGAAGAAGCGGCAGCCGTCATGCGAAGACCGGCAGGACCGTGTACTCCACCCTCAGTACCTCACTTCCCTGAGATAGAGCCCGTGGGCGGGCGCCGTGGCCCCGGCCCGCGAACGGTCGTGGGCCCCGAGTATCTCCTCCACCGCTTCCGGTGCCGTTTTCCCCATGCCCACCTCCACCAGGGTGCCGACGATGTTGCGCACCATGTGGCGCAAGAACCCGTTGGCCTCTATGACAAAGCGGAGCCTCCCCCCGATTTTTTCCTCCAGTGCCACGTACCGGACGGTGCGCCGGGTGTGGACCCTGGGACTGCCGCTGCCCTCGAAGGATTTGAAATCATGGGTTCCGAGCAGCCATCCCATGGCCCGTCTCATGGAATCGAGGTCAAGCTCCTTCCTGATGAACCAGGCAAATTGCCTGCAAAGGGCTCCCGGAAGGGAGCGGTTGAGGATGTGATATTCGTAAACCTTGCTCCGGGCGTCCCGCCTGGCATGGAAACCGATATCCGTCTCCCGGCATTCCTTGATCACGATGTCGGGGGGCAGCAGGCTGTTCAGTCCACGGAAGAAATCCGGGGCCTTGAGAGATGATTCACAGAGGAAGTGCGCCACCTGGTTCCAGGCATGCACCCCTGCGTCCGTACGTCCGGAGCCCACGACGGTTACCTGCCGACCCGTCATGGTCTCGATGGCTGCCTCGATCGCCCCCTGGACCGTGGGGACCGCCCGCTGCCTCTGCCACCCGTGGTAGGAGGTCCCGTCGTACTCGATGGTCAACCTGAAGTTGCCTGTCACGTGGCCTCCGGCACGGGGAGCGGATTTGTCGCAGGGCGTATTGTAACGCTGATCAGGGCCATGGGGTGGGGATGCCTCCGATTGGAGGGTGCGGGCGTTGCCGAACCCTTTCCTCGAGGCCGGACCGGGACGGGTAAGGAGGGGTGCTCATGTCCTCGTGAGGGGAACCAACCCCCGAATGGATCCGCACCAGGGGCGACCGAGGGGTCCTTGTCACGCGTGCCCCGCCGTGTCGGAAAGAAGGGCCAGGTTTATTCCGATCTTGGTGGCGGCCTTCTGCCAACGCTCATCCACCGGGACTTCGAAGAGGATTTCGTCACTGGCCGGAGAGGTGAGCCACGAGTTCTGGGCCAGTTCCGACTCCAGTTGACCCGGGCCCCAACCGGCGCAGCCCACCACGATCAGAAAGGCACAAGGACCTCTTCCCTGGGCGATGGCCTCCAGGATGTCCCTGGAATTGGTCATGGCCACCGTGGGCGTGACTTCCAGCGAAGCGTTCCAGCCAAAGGGCGGCCCGTGCAGGACGAAGATCTGGTTCTGGTGCACCGGTCCTCCCAGATGGACCGGATGGGATTGGCTTTGCACCACCGCCGGCATTTTCAGTTCGTGGAAGACGGCCTCGGTCCGCAAACCCGGCAGGACCCGGTTGATGACAAGACCCACGGCGCCGTCCTGATTGTGGGCGCACAGGTAGGTGACCGTCTGGTTGAAATTGGGATCCTGAAGACTCGGCATCGCGATGAGAAAGTGAGCTTTCAGGGACCCTTCGTAATCGTTTGCCTGCCCCATGACGCCTCCCCGTGCTGCCCAGCAACTGCCATTGTCGAATGATTAGTGCAGAGGAGCCTTTTTGTCAAGAAACGGGCGGCCCGGTTCTCCCAGACGCGGTCAGACACTGCGATTTCCTGCATCGTCCTCGCCCTGTGGGTCGGGGTGAGGGTATAAAAAACGCAGGCTGTGGACGCGCGAGGGTTACACGCGGTCGCGGCTTGCATTTCTCAGACATTTGGTGCACTATCGCACCGACCGGGGCCACGGGCGAGGTCTCCGGGCCATAGGGACGCTGCCTGTGGCCGCACGCGGGGCAGGGGGTCGGGGGGCCTGTCTGTGGGAAACGGCCGGGTGGCCCTTTGACGGGGGACGGGTCCGCAGGATTCGCCCGCGGCATGGCGCCCCATCCAAGACGGTTGTGGAAGGGGACCACCCGGTGGTCAAGGGAAAAGTGAAGAAGATCGCCGAGGTGCGGCCTGCCGCCCGACGGAGGCCTTTTCCCCGGGAGGCATTGCGAGCTTCCCGAGCTTCCCGAGCTTCCAATGATCAAATGATCAATGGTTGAATCTCTACGTCCCATTTAGTATGGAACGAGTGAATTCACCGACGTGACAACCATAGACGAGAAGGGGATTGTCGTGCTCACAGAAGCCTTGTCCGACCTCAAGATCCTTGATCTCACGCAGTACATCGCGGGCCCTTACTGCACCAAGATGCTGGCCGATTACGGTGCGCAGGTTCTCAAGATAGAAAGGCCCGGCACCGGAGACGGTTCCAGGTCCCTGGGGCCGTTCCAGGGGGATGAGCCCCATCCGGAGAAGAGCGGGGTGTTTTTCTTTCTCAACTGCAACAAGAAAGGGATCACGCTGAACCTCAAGGACCCCCTGGGTCGAAAGATCTTCCTCGACCTGGTGAAAGAAGTTGATGTGCTGGTGGAAAGTTACAGGCCGGGAACCATGGCAAGGTTCGGCCTCGACTATGAAAGCCTCACCCGGATCCATCCGGGACTGGTCATGGCCTCCATTTCCAATTTCGGCCAGACCGGGCCTTACAAAGACTTCACCGCGACGGATCTGATCCTCACCGCCATGGGAAACGAGATGTACTCCCACGGGCTCCCGGAACTGCCGCCCCTGAAGAACCCACTGACCAGGGACCTCATGGCCATGGGCGGTTCCGCGGCCACGGGTATCATGGGGGCTTTTTACGGGGCCAGATGGAAAGGCACGGCACAGCACGTGGATATCTCCATCATGGAAGGGCTGCTCGCCGCCATCGATTACCGCATGGCGGCGTTGACGGCCTACCAGTACAGCGGGCGCGTCAACGACCGGATTCCCTTCGGAGGTTCGGTCGCCAGCGGTTCCATGCCCTGCAAGGACGGGTACGTGGAAATGGTTACCGGCAAACTGAACCTGCCCAGGCTCATCGAGATGATCGGCGACGAGAGACTTAAGGACCCCGAATTCCTGGAACAGGACATCTTTCTCACCAAGCCGGAGCGCCTCGAGGAGTTCAATGCGGTCCTCTACGAGTGGTTGGCGGAGAGAACGAAGATGGAACTCGACAAGCTGTTCACCGAATGGAAACTCCAGGCCTCTCCCCATGCCACTCCCGCCGAGGTCGTGGATGACCCGCACTTCAGGCAAAGGGGTTGTTTCGTCGAAGTGGACCACCCGATCATGGGCAGGGTCGAGGTCCCGGGAAGGCCCTTTATCATGGAAAAGACCCCTTGGCAGATGAAGACGCCGGCCCCGCTGCTGGGACAGCACAACGGGGAGGTTTACGGCAAGATGGGGTTTTCCGCACAGGACCTGGTGATGCTCAAGCAGCAGGGAGTGATCTGAAGCCGGCGTTTCCGGGCCCGGGCAGCGAGCAGAATGGGGCCGGAGGCGACGGAACGAAGGAAAAGGGGGTCTGCCATGCCGGAATTGCCTCTGGAAGGCATAAGGGTGATCGGAATCGAGAACAACTGGGCCGGTCCGCATTGCACACAGCTTCTGGGAGACCTGGGCGCCGAGGTCGTCAAGGTGGAGTCCCGGTACCACTGGGAGCGCGTGAGCCGTGGGGCCTTGGCCCGGCCCTCCAAGCTGTTGCTGGACAACATGCCGGCCTGGCAGGGGGGATACCCCAACGGCGAGCCGGGACAGCGGCCCTGGAACCGGCCTCCGGCTTACAACCGCTGCCTGGCGAGCAAGCGCAGCATGACGGTGGACATGACCCGGCCCGAGGGGCTGGAGATTTTCAAGCGCCTGGTCATGATCACCGATGTGGTGGTGGAAAACAACGCCTATGGTGTCCTGGAAAAGCTCGGTATCACCTACGAGATGCTCAAGGAGCAAAGGCCGGACATCATCTATTGCCGCATGCCGGGGTTCGGCAAGTCGGGTCCCTATGCCCAGCGGCGGGCCCTTGGCACCCACATTGCGGCCCAGACAGGCGACACCCTTCTCAGGTGGTACCCGGAGGTGGACCTGATGATGTCCCAGATGCGGTTCCATTCCGATACCACGGGGGCACTGAGCGCCGTGTTTTCGGTGATGGCGGCCTTGCACCACCGGCGCAAGACGGGGGAGGGACAGCTCATAGAGATAGGCCAGGCCGAAAACGTGCTGCCGGGGTACATCCAGGCGATCATGGACTATACCCTCAACGGCCGGGAGATCGCACCCACCGGCAACCGGGACTATTACGGCCATGCGCCGTGCGGTGTTTACCGCTGTAAGGGGGAGGATCGGTGGGTCGCCATCCACGTGACCTCCGAGGCCCAGTGGAAAGGCCTGTGTCGGGCCATGGGTGGCCCGGCCTGGACCGGGGAGGAGCGTTTTTCAGACGGGCTTTGCCGATTCAGGAACCAGGACGACCTGGACCCCTTGATCGAGGAGTGGACCACGGTCCACGACCATTACGCACTGACGTATCTGCTGCAAAAGGAAGGGGTCCCCGCCGGGCCGGTCATGGACGCGAGGGATTGTTACAACGATCCGCACCTGAAGGAGAGGGACTTTTTTGAACCCCTCACCCAGGAAGACTGCGGCACCCACCTGTATCCCACGGTGCCGTGGAAGTTCACGAAGACCCCTCTTCATCTGCGATTGCCCCCGTGTCGGTTCGGAGGGGACAACGAGTACGTTTACAAGACGCTGCTTGGGGTAAACGATGAGGAGTACGCAAGACTGGAAGAGGCGGGACACATCGGTATGGACTTCGTCCCCGAGATCCCGTGAGGTTTGAGCCCGCTGCAAGAGCCCTTCGGCGTCTTTCGGGCCTGTGCCGGAACCCGATTTTTTCAATTGCCTCCGGATCTTGGCGCGGGCCCCGGACTTCGATTGCTGGGCACCGGGAAGGACCATTTCATGGGGTCTTGCAGGGAGCTCGCTGGTTGAAACTTTTAGAGAGAAAGGGAGAGTAGGATGAAGAAATTGTTGGTGGTTTTGCTGATCGGGTGTTTCGTCGCGATGGCCGCCCCGGCATCGGAGACCGAGGCGGGACAGAAGCCGAAGGGGAGCATCGTCGTCGCCATCACCACCTGCGGGGACGAACCCGTGGATCCGCAGAAATCCAAGACCCAGCTCGACCGGCCCATCACCGACCCCATGGGGGCCGCGCCCGTATCGGGCAACCTCGAAGGGCAGCTCGTGCCCGGTGTGTGCAGCTCCTGGCGACTGGTGCCGGGAACGGAGAACCTGGGCTGGGAATTCAAGCTGCGCAAAGGTGTTCGGTTTTGGGACGGCAGCCCGGTCACGGTGCAGGACGTGAAGTTCAGCATCGACCGGGCCATGGACCCCAAGACGGCCAGCGAAGGCGGGCCGTTCGTGCGCAACAACGTGGACCGCGTCGAAATAGTGGACGACGAGACGCTCATGTTCTATAGCCCCAAACCCACCCCCATAATGCCCCTCGCCCTTGCAGGGCGCTACAACGCGGTGATTTCCAAGGCCCGTTACGAAAAGGTGGGCGACGAGGCCTTCGGCACGGTGGAAAACCTCATGACCTGCGGACCGTTCAAGCCCATCGAGCACAAGAAGATGCGGCACTTCATCATGGAGGCCAACGAGGACTTTTACGATCCGGACAGGGTCCCGCGGGTCAAGCAGGTAAAGCTGATGATCGTGCCCGAGCTTTCCACCCGGCTGGCCATGATCCAGACCGGCGAGGCCGATATCATCGACGGGGCCACGGGCCCCACCATCGGCCAGATCAGGGGCAATCCCGATCTGAAGGTCTCATCGAGCAAGATGACCGCCACGTACTTCCTGACGCCGTGCGACCTGAACTTTCCCGAACCGAGCCCCCTGAAAGACAAACGGGTACGCCAGGCCCTGGCCTATGCCATCGATGTGGACAGCATCATCAAGAAGATTTACTTCGGGGAAGCCACCCGCTCGGTGGGAATGATGTATCCCAGGGACGTGGGGTACGATCCCACCATCAAGCCGTGGGAATACGATCCGGAAAAGGCGAAGAAGCTCATGGCCGAAGCCGGGTACGCCAAGGGATTCACCTTGGACCTGCAAGGGGCCTACACGGCCTCCACTCCTTTGTCCGACAAGGTCCTAGAGGCCGTGGCCGGATTTTGGAAGAAACTGGGTGTCGAGGCCAAGCTCAACATCATCGAATCGGGCATCTATTACGCCAAGTATCGTGACAAGGCCTACAGGGGCTTTGCCGCCTTTTCCAACCCGGCCTCCATCGACCACACCACTTCCATCTGGTATCTGGCCACCACCGACATGATGTATTCCTTCTACTCCAACCCGGACATGGACAAATGGGTCGCCGACCAGAAGGTCGAGATGGATCCGCAAAAGCGTGCCGGCATAGCGACGAACATATACCGCCACTGGTTCTATGAGCTGGTGGGGATTCCCATCCACCACGTGAACACCTTGTGGGCCACGGGCCCCAAGGTCAAGAGCTGGACCCCCCCCGCTTACACGCCGTACACGGTGGGGCTGGAATACGTGGTTCCCGCCGATTGAGGTGGGCCGAGCCACCCCCATGCCAGTCGTCTGCCGAATCGGGAACCCTTTCGGAAGGCCCGCAAGGGCCTTACCGAAGGGGGAGGCCGGGACGTCGTCTGTGGGTTTCTGCCCCCATCATGGAGCCCCCCCCTTGAGGCGGTTACCCCGTGTAACATACCTTGCGCGCCACACACTGCGCTTTTTACACCCTCACCCCGACCCTGCCCCGGAGGGCGAGTGGGGTGCGGGAAATCGCAATGTGTGACCGCGTGCAGTGAACACCGGAATGGATCGAGTGGCTTTGCGGAAGGATGCCGATCTTGTTGAGAGACGAACTTAGTAAACGGCCTATCCAGAGGCCGTGGGAACAAAGCAGGAGGTAAGAGAAGAGTGAAGACAGTGATTAACAAGTGGCTGGTGGTTTTGCTTGTTGGATGTCTCGCCGCGACAACCGCGGCGGTCTCCGAGACCAGAGCGTCGCACAAACCCAAGGGAAGCATCGTGGCCGCCATCACCACCTGCGCGGACGAACCCCTGGACCCCCAAAAATCCAAGACCCAGCTCGACCGTCCCATCACCGACCACGTGGGTGATGCCCTCGTGTACCGCGATCCGGAAGGCAAGCTCGTACCAGGTGTGTGCAGTTCATGGCGACTGGTTCCTGAGACGGGGAATCTGGGATGGGAGTTCACCCTGCGGGAGGGCGTCCGATTTTGGGACGGGAACCCCGTGACCCCCGAGGACGCAAAATTCAGCATCGAGAGGGTGAAGGATCCGAAGACCGCCAGCGAAGGCTCGCCCTTCGTCCGGGCGAACGTGGAACGTGTTGAAGTCGTAGGCAAAGACAAAATCATGGTTTACAGCCCCAAACCGTGTCCGATGATGCCCCAGGTTCTTGCCGGTCGTTACAACGCCGTGATTTCCAAGGCTCACTACGAAAACGTGGGAGACGAGGCTTTCGGCACCGTGGAAAAGCTCATGACGTGCGGGCCGTTCAAGCCGGTTGTGCACAAAAAGATGCAGAGTTTCACAATGGAGGCCAACGAGGATTTCTACAACCCGGACAGGGTGCCCCGCGTGAAGCAGATCAAACTGATGATCGTGCCCGAGCTTTCCACTCGTATCGCCATGATCCAGACCGGCGAGGCGGATATCATCGATGGGGCCACGGGGCCCACCATCGGTCAGATCAAGGGGAACCCCGATCTGAAGCTCTCATCGAGCAAGATGACTGCCACCTATTTTCTGACGCCATGCGACCTGAACTTTCCCGAACCGAGCCCCCTGAAGGACAAACGGGTCCGGCAGGCCCTGGCCCATGCCATCGACGTGGACAGCATCATCAAGAAGATCTACTTCGGGGAAGCCACCCGTTCCGTAGGAATGATGTACCCTTACGATGTGGGGTACGATCCCACCATCAAACCGTGGGAGTATGATCCCGAAAAGGCTAAGAAACTCCTGGCCGAAGCCGGTTATGCCAACGGATTCAGCGTGGATCTGCAAGGAGCCTACACGGCGTCCACACCTTTGTGTGACAAGGTGCTGGAGGCCGTGGCCGGATTCTGGAAAAAACTGGGTGTCGAGGCGAAGCTCAACATCATCGAATCGGGCATCTATTATGCCAAGTATCGGGAAAAGGCATACAGGGGGTTTGCCGCCTTTTCCAACCCGAACTCCGTCGATCACCTCAACTCCATCTGGTATCTGGCCACCACGGATATGATGTATTCCTTTTACTCCAATCCGGACATGGACAAGTGGATGGCCGACCAGAAGGTCGAAATGGATCCGGAAAAGCGTGCCGGCATAGCCGGGAACGTTTACCGTCACTGGTTCTACGAACTGGTGGGTATTCCCATTCACCACGTGAACACGGTGTGGGCCACGGGTCCCAAGGTCAAGAGCTGGACACACCTCGCATACATACCGTTCACGGTGGGGCTGGAATACGTGGTTCCGGCCGACTGAAGCGGACCGAAAATGCCGCCAGGGACGACTTGCCTGAACCCTTTTGCGGAGGCCTTAAGGGCCTCCGCAAAAGGGTGGACCGGAGGGCCGCCCCGGGCTCTGCCCCATGGGCCTTTTCGCTATAAGCGGGAGCTTTCTGCCCGCAATTCGATCGGTGACGCAACCGCTTTCTATACTCCGCGCGGCCACAGATTGTGATTTTACACATTTCCCTCGCCCTCTGGGAGAGGGCCAGGTGAGGGTATAGAAAGCGCAGTTTGTGGGCGCGCAAGGTATATTTGGGTTGCGGTGCTGCCTCGCGGTGGGGTCTATAGACAAGACCGCACCGTAATGAGCGGGCAACCAGCGGCTAGCAGGAGGGCCCGTCCTTTGTGAGGTCGTTGTCGCTCGCCCTTGAGGCGGGCGGCAACCGTTTTTGTATCCATTCGTGAAGGAGGTCGAGCATGCCGGACCGAGCCCTGACCGGTCTCAAGGTGGTGGAATTCGGGAATCTCGTTTCCGCACCGTACTGCGGCAAGATGATGGCGGACCTCGGGGCCGAGGTGCTCAAGGTGGAAGAGCCCGGCCGGGGGGACGAGGCAAGGAGAAGAGAACCTTTTGCAAAGGACACGCCGGGCATGGAAACCAGCGGTCTTTTTGCCTACTGCAACACCAACAAGAAGAGCATCACCCTCAACGTGAAGACCCGCAGGGGACGGGCGATTTTCTTGGACCTTGTCAAAGAGGCCGACATTCTGGTGGAAAACAATCCCCCCAGGCTGATGGAACAATGGGCGCTCACCTACGATATCTTGTCGAAGGTAAACCCCATGCTCATCATGGCCTCCGTCACGCCTTTCGGACAGAGCGGCCCTTACAGGGACTACAAGGCTTACGAACTGAACACCTACCAGGGCAGCGGCTACGGGTACATCAGCACGGCCACTTACAAGGAACCGGTGTTGCCTCCCATAAAGGGGGGAGGCAGGCAGTCGGAATTCGGCGCGGGACAGGCCGCCGCGGTGGCCAGCATGACCGCCCTTTTTGCCAGGGACCTCATCGGCGAGGGGCAGCACGTGGATCTTTCCATATACGAGCTGATGGCCGGACAGAACGAGTCCGCCATCGAGCACTGGACCTACGCGGAGAACGAAATGGGCGGGGTGACCAACCCGCTGGTTCAGCCCATTTGCCCCCTTCCCTGCAAGGACGGCTACGTCTTCTTGATGTGTGTGGAAGATCACCAGTACGACAAGTTCGTGGAAGTCATGGGGCATCCGGAGTGGGTGGACAACGAGCTTTTCAAGAACCGTTTCGTCCGGGCGGAATACATAGACGCCCTGCTGCCCCTTCTGTCCGAGTGGAGCGAGCAGCACACCATGGAGGAGGTCTTCTCCATGGCCCAGGCGGCCCACGTGCCTGTGGGACCTGCCTACAACGCCAAGGAAGTGGTCGAATCCGCGCACCTCAACGCGCGCAATTACTTCGTGGAGATAGATCATCCCGTGATAGGCCGGACCAAGTACCCTGGCGCTCCCTATATCCTTTCCGTGACGCCGTGGAAGATAGAGAATCCGGCACCCTTGCTGGGGCAGCACAACGAAGAAATCTACTGCGGCAGGCTCGGTTACAGCAAACTGGATCTGGTGAAAATGACCCAAGCCGGGGTTATATAGAACCGCAAGCAGGAGGAGGAAGCAGATGGGTAAATTGGCCCTTGAGGGTATCACCGTAGCCGACTTCGGCAATGCGTGGGCCGGCCCGCATTTCGGAAGGACACTGGCAGACATGGGCGCACGGGTCATCAAGGTGGAAAGCCTCCGGCGCATGGATGTCATAAGGGCCCTGCCCCCCTGGCCCACGGATACCGTGCCCACCCTCAATAATTCCGGCTACTACAACTGGCTCAATCGCAACAAGCTCGGGGTGACCATCGATCTGACCACTGCCAAGGGCTCGGCCCTGTGCAAGGAGCTTCTCAAGATCTGCGACGTTCTTGTGGAAAACTACTCCCGCGGAGTCATGGAACGATTCGGACTCGATTACGAATCGGTTCGCGAGGTGAACCCGCAGATCATTTACGTGGCCCTGACGGCCCTTGGGGAAAGCGGGCCGTACAGGAACTATGTGATGTACGGGCGGCCCCAGGTTTACATGAGCGGGCTGGCCTACGTGACCGGCTACCCCGACGAGGCGCCCCACCCCATCAACATCAGTTGGGGGGACCCGGTGGGGGCCCACCATGCCGCCTTTGCCACCCTCAGCGCGCTGTACTACCGGAAAAAGACGGGTAAGGGGCAGCACATTGAGCTTTCCCAGTGGGAAGGCATGATCGGGATATCACCGGAAAACATACTCGACTACACACTCAACCAAAGGATACGCAAGCGTGAGGGCAATCGGGACCCATTCATGGCCCCTCACAACACCTACCGCTGTGCGGGAGGGGACCTGAAATGGGTTACCATCGCAGTGGCGAGCGACGAGGAATGGGAGGCGCTTCGCAAGGCCATGGGCGATCCCGAGTGGACCAGTGACCCCAAATTCGCCGATGGCCTCGGCCGCTGGCAGAACCAGGAGACCTTGGATGGGCATTTGGAGCAATGGACCTCACGGTTCACGCAGTATGAGGTTACCCAGATGCTTCAGGCTGTGGGGGTGGCGGCCTTTCCCACCTTGAGCAACCGGGGGCTTGTGGAAGACCCTCACCTGAACGCGAGGGGGTTTTTCGAGCAGTGGGACCATCCGGAGGTTGGGAAGCGCACCTACGACGGGCTGTTGTGGAAGATGAGCAAGACCCCGGGTAAGATCCGGCAAAGGGCGCCTCTGGTGGGCGAACACAACAACCACGTGTTCGGGGAGCTCCTCGGCATGCCCCAGGACGAGATCGATCGCCTGGTGGAGGAAAAGGTGATCTTTTGAGCATGCAAGGCAATGGGGGAACAGGACTGCCACAGGCAGGCACTGGGACGGGGAGAAGTCGAACATGGCAGTGGAACGGCCGGGCGTGAAGCCGGTGTTTGAAGGAATCCGGGTCCTGGACCTTTCGTCGGACATCGCGGGAAGTTATGCGGCCATGCTCCTGACCGACATGGGAGCCGCCACGGTGAAGACGGAGCCGCCGGGGGGAGACGGGCTCAGGGAAAACCCCGGTTTTTTGGTATGGAACCGGGCAAAGAAGGGGATCACCGTAGACCGCGACACGGCAGCGGGCCGGCGGATCGTTCGCAGACTGGCACTTTCCGCCGACGTGGTGATCGAGAGCTTTCCAGGGGAGGAAACGGGTGGGCTTGACTACGACGATGTCGTTCGAGAAAACGAACGGCTCATTTACTGCTCCATTCCCATGTATAGTCCCCGGGGTCCGGAAAGGGGCAAGCGGGGGTCCGACGCGCTCATGGCGGCTTCCATGGGGGTCATGGCCGGCCAGGTCGCCACGAGGGACGCTCCGGTTTACGTGGTCATCCCCATAGTGAGTCAATGCACCGCCATCATGGCCGCCTACGGGATCACGCTGGCCCTGCTTGCCCGCGAGGCCACCGGAAAGGGGCAAAGGGTCACGATTCCTTTGCAGCACGGGGCCATAGGGGCCCAGTCCACCACCTTCGTGTGGATGGAAGGGATCACACGGCTGAGTGCCCTGTTCCACAATCCTCTGGGCGCCCATCCCACTTACCGCAACTACCGCTGCAAGGACGGCTGGGTTTTTGTGGGGGCCGGCAACCCGATTTTCTGGGGTAAGCTGTGCATCGCCCTGGGCATTGAGCATCTGGTGTCCGACCCCCGGTTTGAAGGGGCCCCTTGGGGCATGGAGCCGGAGCACTTTCCCGCCCTCATCGAGATCCTGGAACAGATCTTCAGGGAGAAGACCGTGGCCCACTGGCTCGGCGTCTTGGAACAAGGGGACGTACCCTGTGCACCCCTCAACAGCCGGGAGCAGTTTCTCTCCGATCCCCAGGTGCTTCACAACCGCATGGTGGTGGAGGTAAAGGACGCCAATGTGGGCATGACACGGCAGATGGGGGTCCCCGTTCGGGTGCTCGAGGCCCCGGGGTTCATCCGAGGGGGGGCACCCCTTCCCGGACAACACACGGACGAAGTCCTCGGCGCGCTGGGTTACTCCTGCGAGCAGATCGCTTCACTGAGAACCGATGGGGTCATCTGAGTGAGGTGCCCCGCGAGGTCCTTGGGTCCGTGGTTCCGACCTCGGCCGGTGGTAAGTGCCTGAACGAAAGACCCTCGCAATGTCCCCCCCATCGATGCGCGGGGCAGGGGGATGGAGTGGAAACCCTATGGGTTGAGGAGAGCGCAACAATGCCCTATGCCCTCGAAGGTGTGAGAGTACTGGATTTCACCGGGTACGTGGCGGGTCCCTATGCCTGCACTATCCTGGCGGACATGGCCGCCGAGGTGGTGAAGGTGGAGTCTTTGGGAGGCGATACGTATCGCTATGGACTTCTTTTCGGCGGCTTCTTGGCCTGGAACCGGGGCAAGAAGAGCATCGCCGTCGATCTCACCAAGGAGGAGGGACGACGGATCATCCACGAACTGGTGGAGAGATTCGATGTGGTGGCGCACAATTTTCGCCCCCCCGTGGCCCGCAAGCTGGGAGTGGACTACCCCACCCTGGTCCAAAGGAACCCCCGGCTCGTCTACTATTCGGGGTCGGGATACGGTCAGAGCGGCCCCTATGTGGAAAAGCCGGGTTTTGACCCTCTGCTGCAGGCGAGAAGCGGTCTGATGAGGGCACAGGGGGGCAAGGGAAATCCACCGGTTTTTGTGAGCATACCGGTAAACGACATCTGCTGCGCCATGCTCGGTGCCTGGGCCATGGCAATGGGCCTGTACCACAGGGCGCGCAGCGGCAAAGGGGGGCACGTGGAGGCTTCCCTTCTCAATGCTTCCATGGCGATGCAGTCGGGCAGATTCATCTTTTACGGGGCCAAGCCTTCCGTGGACGAAGGGGCAGTGGATTACACAGGCCCGTCGGCAACCGAACGGCTTTACCCGTCCGGTAATGGGAAGTGGGTTTTCATCGAGTGTCGTGATCAGGATGCGTGGGAGCGGCTTTGCAGGGCCCTTTGCCTGGAAGCGCTGGCAACGGATCCTCGGTTCGACCGTCGGGACAAACGCGACAAGAACCAGGAAGCCCTTGCCGCCCTTCTCGGTGACGCCATCGGCAAGGAGAGCGCGGAGCGGTTGGCCCGTCGTTTCGAAGAAAACGAGGTCCCGGCCGTTGTGGTGCGCAGCGTCGATGACCTCTTGCAGGATCCGACCTTTGTTGACAACGGGATGGCTGTGGAATATGAGGACTACCCGGACATGGGCAGGATTCGACAAATGGGGCTCATGGTGGACCTGAGCGAAACGCCGGGAAGAATCGGCGAGCCGGCGCCCTTGCTGGGGGAGCATACCGAAGCGCTCTTGGCGGAAATCGGGTATACGGAAGAGCGCATCGCGCACCTGCGCAGGGAGCGGGTGATCCTGTGAGTGGCGTGCACGGGTACATGCCTCCCGGGACCATACACCTTGGTTTTTGGGGCCCTCACCCAGAGGGGGAGGGGGGAAAATCGTAAGTTGTGAACGCGCGCGGTATGCATACCGGCGTCGGGATGCGCCGGGGGTTTCACATAGTCAACCGTCTGACACGGGGAGGAAAAACACGATGAACAAAAGGAAGCGGCCGATATTTTGGTCCGGTGCCGCAGTGGTTCTGGCGCTGACGGTGTGGACGGGATCTCCGGTCATGGCCGCCATGGCGTCGTCCCAGGGCAAGATCACGGTGGCGGTCACGTCCCTCGGGGAAGAAAAGGTCGATCCCCACCGTTTTGTGGGCGGCATGGAGTACGCCCTGGCCTATCTAGTGGGCGAAGGGCTCTCGATGATAGATGTGCCCGGGAACCTCGTCCCGGGCCTCGCGGCTTCCTGGAAGCTGCTCGACGAAAATACCTGGGAGTTCACCCTGCGTCAGGGCATCACCTTCCACGACGGCAATCCTCTGACTTCCGAAGACGCCGCCTTCAGCATCGTGCGGTATATGAGCCCGGAGCTTAAGACTTCCGGGGGCGCCCAACTGGCCCGGTACGTGGACACCGTGGAGACTCCGGATCCTCTGCGCATCGTCATAAAGACCAAACAGCCCGATCCCATCCTGGCAAGGCGGCTGGAAGTGGGTGCCATGCCCATTTCCAGGAAGTACTACGACAAGGTGGGGGACGAAGGTTTTCGTGCGCAACCCGTTGCGGCCGGCCCTTACAAGTTCGTGAAACAGAAGGTGGCCAATTTCCTGGAATATGAGGCCTTCGACGCCTACTACGAGGGGCCGCCCGGAGTGAAAACGCTGGTCCTGCGAATAGTCCCCGAGGCCATGACCCGACTGGCCATGCTCAAGACCGGTGAGGCCGACCTTATCGACAACGTCTCGGGCCCCATGCTCTCCGCCATCGAGGCGGCGCCCGACATGCGGGTCATTGCCAGCGAGGCGGCCGGAACCTGCTGGATCAACCCCCTGGACATGTACCTCGAGGACTCACCCCAGGCGGAACTTCGGGTGCGTCAGGCCCTTGCCATCTCCATCGACAGGGACGCCATCATCAAGAAGATCTTTTTCAACCAGGCCACGCCCATGGCCAGCATGTTGGGACCTGCCCTGTGGGGGCACGACCGGAGCCTTCCGGTGCCGCCCTACGACCCCGAGAAGGCCAGGCAGCTTCTCAAGGAAGCAGGGTATGCCGACGGCTTCGAAGTATCGCTGCACGCCTACCAGTCTTCGGCCACCCCTTTGATTCCCGAGATGATGGAAGCGGTGTCGGCCTTCTGGGCCAAGATCGGCGTGCGGTGCAAGCTCGACGTGATGGAAGGGGGCACCTACTGGGGCAAGTTCAGGGAAAAATCCATGAGGGGCTTCGCGCCATTGGCCCTGAGCGAGAACACTTCGGACGGGGGGCTGCGGGCCGTGACCCTGGCCATGGGGGGCGCTGCTTATTCCTGTATCAACGACCCGGAGCTGAACAAGATGATCCGGGAGCAGGAGACCCTGATGGACATGAAAGCGCGAGAAGAGCTGATCAAGAAGATAGATCGACATATCATGGATAACTGGTACATCATCCCGATGGTGCACAACGACTGCCTGTACGGGGTGCGCAGCAACGTGAAGGAGTGGAAGATCCGTTACGGGAATTCCCGCCTCGAGGGGTTGGAGCGTCTCACCCTGGTCCATTGAGCTCCGGGCGGCTTCCTTGTTCTGATTTGGGCGGCCTGGAATCCGCCCGGGGTCCGGGGAAAGCCCCATGGGCTTCGACTTATGGAATTTGGACCAAGGGGGACCGGCCCGGGACGCCTCCATAGGTCACAGGGGCGAATCATGTATGGGGCCCTGTGAGCCCGGCACCCCGGCACGCTCCCAGCAGTTAATCCTTGAGTGGACGCATGGGGCAAGCCGGGAATGACGGTTTCATGTGCGAGTATCTTGGGCGCGAAAGGGTATTGCGGTCGTGAAAGAAACGGCCGTTTCCCGTCATTCCTGGGAGTCGTATTTGACGGTGCTGGTGGAGCGTATATCATTTGATAAGTTTTTTCAATAAGTTAGTTTCGGCAAGGTGACGACTTTTGTCTTGACAAGAGCGCAAAAGGTGGGCAATAAAGCAAAACAAGCGTTTTCGAAAGAGGCGGCAGGCCGCGAGGCGGTTTTTCTCCTGCCAGTGTTCAGGGCCCGGTCGGGGTGTGGGGAGGTGCGATGCAGAAGTACATATTGAAGCGGATAGTGCAGGCGATCATATGCCTCATCCTTGTCAGCATCATTGTTTTCATGCTGAGCCGCCTCAGCGGGGACCCGCTCACCCTCATGATGCCCCCTGAAGCCACCGAGGAAGACTGGGACCTCATGAGAAGGCAACTGGGACTCGACCAACCCATTTACAACCAGTATTGGAAATTCATTTCGGGTGCGGTCCAAGGAGACTTCGGTCAGTCGATACGGTGGGAAAAGGAGTGCCTGGCCGTTTTTCTCGACTACTTCCCCAACACCTTGCTGCTCGGGGCCGCCGCCATGGCATTCTCGCTCATAATAGGCATACCCTTTGGCATCCTTTCCGCTTATAAGGTGGGTAAGTGGTACGACAATTTCGCGAAGCTCTTTGCCCTGATGGGCCAGTCCTTTCCCGTGTTTTGGGTGGGGATCATGCTCATACTGATCTTTGCCGTGCAGCTCGGGGTGCTTCCCACGAGCGGCATGGGAGGCGTGCAGCACCTGATCATGCCGGCCTTTACCCTGGGCTGGTATTTCGCCGCGGCCCAAACCCGGCTCACCCGTTCCGCCATGCTCGACGTGCTCGACAGGGAATACATCAAGATGGCCCGGATAAAAGGGGTGCCCGAGTGGTCGGTGATCCTCAAGCATGCGTTCAAGAACGCCATGCTTCCCGTGGTGACCATGGCTGCCCTGAACTTCGTGGTCCTTTTGAACGGAACGGTGATCACCGAGACGATTTTCGCCTGGCCGGGCGTGGGACGGCTGGTGGTCCAGGCCATCTTTTCCCGTGACTACCCAGTGGTGCAGACCTGCGTGTTCATCGCCTCCGGCCTCTTCATATTCACCAATCTGCTGGTGGACGTTCTGTACGCCTATCTGGACCCGCGGATCAGGTTCCAATAGACCTTGGAGGGAAATAAGGAGGGAGCAAGGTGACCGAAACACAGAATTCCCCTGCGGTTCAGACCAAAGGCCGGCAGAACCGGTCCACCGCTCGGAAAAGGAACATCGTGGTGCGGCTGCGCCATCTGCCCGTCTTCAGCCTCATCATCCTGGCCGCCGTGATCTTTGTGGGCGTTTTCGGTCCGTATTTCGCCCCCCATGACCCCGTGGAGTCCAACCTCATGGACGCCTACACGCCTCCCTTCGAAAGCAGGGAATATATCCTGGGCACCGACCACATGGGAAGGGATGTCCTGAGCCGCATAATGGGCGGTGCCAGGATTTCCCTGATCGTTGGGCTCACCGTGGTTTTCATCGCGGGCGCCATCGGCACTCTGTTTGCTCTGGTCTCGGGTTTTTTCGGGGGCTGGTGGGACACTTTGATCATGCGGCTGACGGACACCTTCCTTTCCCTTCCTTATCTCATGGTGGCCATCGTCATGGCCGCGGTACTCGGGGCCAACGTGCGCAACATCATCATCGTGCTTTGCGTGATCGGTTGGGCGGGATATGCCAGGGTGCTGCGCTCCGAGGTCCTGCAGCTCAAGGAGGCCGATTTCGTCCGCCTGGCCGTCACCGCGGGGTGCAGCCGCACCAAGATCATGTTCAAGCACATCTTCCCGAACATCATCAACACGCTGGTGGTCCTGGCCACGCTGCAACTGGGCGTGACCATCATCGCGGAGGCCTCCCTGAGTTTTCTGGGCATGGGCGTGCCCCCGCCCAACCCAAGCTGGGGGCTGATGCTGGCCCAGGGCAGGGACTACATCACCTACGCGTGGTGGCTCTGCGTGTGGCCCGGTGTGGCCATCATGCTCACCGTTCTGGCCTGCAATCTTCTGGGGGATTGGCTGAGGGTGCGGCTGGATCCCAAATTCCGACAAATCTGAGGCGGGGGGAAAAATGGCCAAGACCATCCTGGAGGTCAAGGACCTTCAGACGTATTTCTTCACACGCAGGGGCGTGGTACGGGCTGTGGACGGGGTGAGCTTTTCGCTCAACGAAGGAGAAACCATCGGCCTGGTGGGAGAGTCGGGCTGCGGCAAGACGATCACCTCCCTGTCCATCCTCCGGCTGGTGCCTCAGCCCGCTGGACGCATACAGGGAGGGCAAATCATCTTCGAAGGAGAGGACCTGCTTCAGAAGAGCGAGGCCGAAATGAGGCAGATCCGGGGGGCCAAGATCTCCATGATCCTCCAGGACCCCATGACCTCCCTCAACCCCGTGTTCACCATCGGAGAGCAGGTGGCCGAGCCCATACGGCTCCACCAGAAGCTCAGGAAAATACTGGTCTGGGACAAGGTCAGGGAGATCCTGGGGCTGGTCAAGATTCCCTCCCCGGAGGTGCGGATGCGGGAGCACCCCCACCAGATGAGCGGAGGCATGAGGCAGAGGATCGTAGGGGCCATCGCCCTGTCGTGCCAACCGAGGCTTCTCATTGCCGATGAGCCCACGACGGCCCTGGATGTCACCATCCAGGCGCAGTTTCTCAAGCTCATCAACGAAATCCAGAGGGAGCTCAACGTTTCCATGATAATGATCACCCACGACTTCGGCATCGTGGCCAGGGTGTGTGACCGGGTGGCGGTCATGTACGCCGGGAGGATCGTGGAGACCGCGGGGATACGGGAGCTTTTCAACCACCCGCACCATCCGTACACCAAGGCCCTCATGGACTCCCTTCCCAAGGTGGAAAAGAAGGTGGACCGACTTTACTCCATCGAAGGACAGCCCCCGGACCTTCGGGACATCATCACAGGCTGTGCCTTTGCTCCCAGGTGCCCAAGGGTGATGGACATTTGCAGAAGGCAGTACCCTCCCCAATCCACCGTGGAGGAGGGACACCACCTGAGCTGTTGGCTGATGGCGGGACAAGGAGGGGCGAATGGCTGATATCATCCTTGAGGCGAAAAAGCTTAAGAAGTATTTTCCCGTCACCAAGGGCCTCATTTTCGCGAAGCAGGTGGGTGCGGTGAAGGCGGTGGACAACATCGATTTCAGCATCACACGGGGAGAGACCTTCGGACTGGTGGGAGAATCCGGGTGCGGAAAGACGACCACGGCCAAGCTCATTCTGCTTCTGGAGAAGATAACGTCGGGCAGCATCCTGTTCGACGGAAAGGACATCCAGACGTTCACGGCGGCCGAACTGAAGAAATACCGCGGCTCGGTCCAGCCGGTTTTTCAGGATCCCTACAGTTCTCTCAGTCCCCGGTTACGGGTCCGGGACATCATCACCGAGCCCATCGTCGAAAACAACCCCATGTCGAGGTCCGACCTGAAAATCAGGCTTGAGGAGTTGCTCGAGTTGGTGGGTCTGAGTCGCTATGCAGGGGAGCTTTATCCCCACGAATTCAGCGGGGGGCAGCGGCAGAGGATCGCCGTGGCAAGGGCCATAGCCCTGAATCCGAGCCTGGTGGTGCTCGATGAGCCCGTATCGGCCCTGGATGTTTCCATCCGCGCGCAGATCATGAACCTTCTGCGCGACATCCAGCAGGAATTGGGCCTCAGTTACCTGCTCATCGCCCACGATCTTGCCGTGGTCAAGCACATGAGCAACCGAACGGGTGTCATGTACCTGGGAAAACTCGTGGAGGTGGCCGAAAGCGAGGAGCTTTACGCACAGACCCTGCATCCTTACACCCAGGCGCTGCTGTCTGCGGCCCTTCCTTCTCACCCGGACGCGCGCCGTGATGAGATCATCCTTCCCGGTGAGGTGCCGAGCCCCCTCAATCCCCCCACCGGATGCAGGTTTCACCCCAGATGCGTCCAGGCCAAGCCGATCTGTTCGGAGCAGGAGCCGGTTTTGAAGGACATGGGGGGCGGTCACTATCTGGCCTGCCACCAGGAGGTGTGAACCGAAGAGTCACAGAGGGTGTTCTTGGTTCGGCCGCAGGACGAATTGGAGGGACGAAGCCGGTAAGTGATTCGGCGACCGATGAGAGAAGCCAAGACCGCGGTCCGGAAGGATAGAGGAGCTTTCTGCGATGGGATATACCAGTATTCTCGGCTTGGGCTGTGTGGGCGCCTCCCTGGGCGTGGCGCTGAGACGGTTGCTGCCCAAGAACGCAGATATTGTGGGATTTGATGTGCAGCCAGGGGCCGGCCGCAACGCCCTGAAGGTCGGGGCAGTGACCAGATCGGCCAACAGACTGTCTGCTGCCGTCGAAGGCGCGGACCTTGTCATTGTCACCACGCCGGTGACGGTGGTGCGGGACGTGTTCGAGCACATGGCAGGAGCCCTGCCCAAGGGCTGCATCGTCACCGACACCGCCTCTCCCAAGGAAGTGGTGATGGGATGGGCCAAGGCGATCCTGCCTCCCGAGACGCACTTCATCGGCGGCCATCCTCTCCTGGACGATTCCCTCACAGACTCCGATACCCCCGATCCTGCCCTGTTCGAGGACAGGACCTACTGCCTCATGCCCGCACCCGGCGCTTCGGCCCATGCCCTCGAGACGGTGGTGGAGCTGGTGAAGCGGCTGGGGGCAAAGCCCTATTTCATAGACGCTGCAGAGCATGACGCCTTCGCCGCGGCCCAGAGCCATCTGCCCTTTCTCCTGCAATGTGCCGTGCTGTCCCTGACCACCGGCAGCAGCGCCTGGTCCGAGATGGAAAGATTCGTCAGCGAAAGGTATGCGGAGGCGTGCCGGGGGGTTTACGGGCATCTGGAAGCTGATGCCGATGCGTGCTTTCTCAACGGCAAGAGCATGGTGCGCTGGCTGGACGAATGCATGGGTACCTTAAGTCACTTCAGGGACCTTTTCGCCGGTGAGGAACAGGTGGGCAAGGAAACCTTCGTTCGTGCGCTACGAGCCGCCGAGGAGCGTTTGGCCTACAAGAGAGCGGAAAAGGTCTCCGCGGAAATCCCCCGGGCGGGGGAGCGCCTCGCCGCCCTCTTTGTGGGGGAGCGGCTTGCGGGCAAAGCCCGGCGGCTTTCGAAAGACTAGGGGAACTGCGGGGGATCACGGAGCCCGCGGCTCCGCGATCCCCCCTTGAGTCCTGATTACTTCTTCCACTCCGTGCTTGGAGCGTGCCTGAAAACCCTGGCCCCGAGTCGCCCCGGTCGCCATGAGAGGAATCCTCAGACACGCTCAAGGAAGAAACCCATCCACCTATTTCCACCTGGCCCTGCCAAGGCCCACCAGATACGGCGTCGCGTTCTGGGCCGCCCAATCGAGCTTTTCACTGGCTGCGTACACCGTGTTGATGTTGACAAGGAAAATATCGTAGCACTTCTCCAGGCTGATAATCTCCCTGACCCTTTCTACCATCTTGAGCCTCTCGTTGGAGTCCAGGGTCAGCAGCTCCTTGTTCAATAGCTCGTCGAGCTCCTGGTTGTTCCACACGGTGGAATACGCTCCCTTGCCGTGCCAGAAAATCCGGCCGCCCTCTCCAGCCTCGTAGGGACCACCCGTCATGGCCTCCGCGGCAATGCCCCGCATGGTGCGGTCCCGGAACTTGGCGAAATAGGTGCCGGCCTCCCACTGCCGCAACGTGGTCTTCACCCCCACCTTCTTCCACATGCCGGCCACCGCTTCCATGCATTCGGGAATCAGGGGCCACGACGAAGAGGTGTAGAAATTGAGCTCCGTTTCAAACCCGTCGGGATAGCCGGCCTCGGCGAGGAGTTTTTTCGCTTCCTCGGGGTTGTAAGGGTACAGCTCCGGCCACTGGGGGTTGTAACCGAAGGCGCTGATGATGAAGGGCCCGTTGACGGGGCTGGCCTCACCGAAGTAGATCTTCTTCACGATGAGGTCCTTGTCGACCGCGAAGTTCAGTGCTTTGCGCACCCTCACGTCGATGAAAGGAGATTCCTTCACCGCCGCGCCGTCTTCATGGTCGAAGATCCGGATCGTGCCGAACGCAGTGCCAAGGGCAGAAACGGTCTTGAGTCCCGGAGTGTCCTTGATCTGGCTGATGAGGGCCCCCGTTATGCCGTCGGCAAGCTGCGCTTCCCCCGTCTTCAGGAGCGCCATGCGGGTCGAAAGCTCAGGGATCACCTTCAAAGTCAGGTCCTTGATCCCGGGCTGGTACTGGGGGTCCGGATGCCAGTAATTCTCGTTGGCCGTCATCTTGATGTGGTTTCCCATGGACCTTTCCACAAACTTGAACGGCCCGGTACCCACGGGGTTCTTGCCGAACTCCTCGTCTCCCACCTTGGCGATGTAGTCTTTGGGAGTGATGCAGCCGTACCCTGCGCTGGCGTAAGTGGTGGGGAAAATCACCAGGGGCGCGTCGGTGTGCACGCGCACCGTGTAATCGTCCACGACCTCCACCCGGAGCCCTGCACGGATCAGGCTCGGGGCGCATTCATTTTTCTTGAGCCGTATGATCCTCTCGTAAGAGGCCTTCACGTCGTCCGCAGTGAAATCCTCCCCGTTGTGGAACTTGATGCCCTTGCGCAACTTGAATTCCCAGAAAAGACCATCCGCACTCATTTCCCAGGTGTCGGCCATCCAGGGGATGAGCTTTGAGTCCACCGAGCGCCCGAGAAGACCGTCGTACAGGTGGGCGAACATGGGTGAGTGGAGCCCCACGATTTGCATGTTGCCGTCCATGATCATCTCGGCCAGGGACGCCATGGCCACCACCACTTCTCCTTTGGGAGTGGGCTTGGTCGCCGCGGCGTCCGTCTGTGTGGCGGCCCCCACCGCGAGCACCAGGGCCAACCCAAGAACACCGGCCGTCGTGAATCTGCCTTTTCCGATCCATCCCATGGTCCTTCTCTCCTTTCCGTTATAGCTGTTGCCTTGCCAATGTCGTGCTTGGCTGCTTCCACAGCCCCGGCACGACCCTCATGCGCCTTAGAGCGTGTCTGAACACCTCGTCCGCTTTCCCTTGCGACGCGGAAGCTGCGAGAGATGGGCAACGTGTGGAATCGGACCTTCTGAGTGCACCAAGTGCCCGATGCCATGTGTTTTTTTGGGGTCGATGGGGAAAAAAGGATCATAGGCAAGATCTATGCACGAAACGAATCCTCACCGTTCGCGAGACCCCGCTTCACAGCGGTTGAAGAAGCAACGACAGAGGAACCAAAGCCCAGCTTGAGCCAAATGTCAAGAAAAACCGCAGGGGCGGGCGACTCGCGATTGGCCCCTGACAGGCCTCCGGCGCCTTCAGGCAGGCGCCGCCTCCCCTTGACCCGTCCCGGGCCGGCCGCCACTAAGGGCGCGTGCAAAAATAACTTCCCATTTTGATGCGCCGATCCATCACGCCTGGCGGCGTTGCTCGTCAGTTAAATGGCCAGCCATTCGCCCTCCTCGCGCCTTGCCATGGGCGCGCCTCGACACCTGAAAAGGGGAACTTATTTTTGCACAAGCCCTAAAGATCTTCCGGAACGAATGCCACCACTTCATCAATGCGGGGGGCATCGGCACAGAGCATGACCAACCGGTCTATGCCCAAGGCCGCCCCCGCGCATTCAGGCACCTGATCCAGGGTCGCGAGAAACGGTTCCGGAAGGGGAGTGCAAGCCTTGCCCTGTGCACGCCGGAGGGAGTTTTCCTGCACGAATCTCTTCCTTTGCTCCTTGGAATCCGTCAGTTCGGAAAAGGCGTTTGCCAGTTCCATTCCCCCCACGTAAAGCTCGAACCGCTCGGCTGTGGTGGGATCCCGCGCCGACAGCCTCGCCAATGCCGCCTTTTCGGCGGGGTAATCGTAGAGGAAAAGAGGCATGTTCCGTTCCAGCCGGGACTCCACCGCAAAGGCCATCAGAGCGTCGAAGGCCTCCGTGCGCAAGGCGTCCTGCACACTGACGCCGGCGTATTTTCTGAATGCCTCCTTCACCGTTGTGCGTTTCCAGGGGCGTGAGAGATCCACGTCCCATCCACGGAAACGCAGCCGGCTGCCGCCGTTCAGATCCTGCACGAGCCCGACGATCAGCTCTTCACAGTCCACCATGAGATCCAAGTAGTCGCTTCCGGATCGGTACCATTCGAGCAGCGTGAACTCGGGCAGGTGCCTGTCGCCCCTTTCTCCGCCGCGAAACACGTGGCATATCTGGAAGACCCTTGAAACACCCGCGGCAAGGAGGCGCTTCATGCAAAGCTCCGGAGAGGTGTGCAGGAACCAATCCTCGCTGGCCACGGGATCTATGTGGGCCTCGGGAGCCGGCGCAGGCAGCCGCAGGGGGGTGTCCACCTCCAGGTACCCCCGCCCCTCGAAGAAGCGACGAATCCACCGGACGATTTCCGCACGGAGCTTCAGGTTGTCCACCATTGGGATTTGTAGCACCACCGCCCCGTACTGCCTTTCACTTCTTCACCCTTGTCACGTATGCGCCGGTTCGGGTATCCACCGTGATCCTGTCGCCGGCCCCCACAAAGGGCGGAACCTGAATGCTCATGCCTGTCTCGAGGGTTACCGGTTTGGTGTCGCCGGAAACGGAGTCGCCCTTGGCCCAGGGCTCGGCCTCCACCACCTCCAGATCGACGAAATTGGGTAGGGTGATGCCGATGGCCTTGTCCCTGAAAAAAAGGATGTCCATCTCCAGGTTGTCTATGAGGTAGTTCCTGGAATCACCCACCTGATCCTTGGTGAGCATGGCCTGCTCGAAAGTTTTCAAGTCCATGAAGTAGTACTCCCCCTCTTGGGCGTACAGATACTGCATTCTTCTTTCCTCCATCTCAGCCGTCTCGAAACTGTCCCCGGACCGGTAGGTGCGGTCCAGCAAGGCGCCTGTGATCAGGTTCCTCAGCTTGCACTTGTAAAAAGCCACGCCCTTGCCCGGCTTGACGAACTGCACTTCCAGCAGAACATAGGGGTCGTCGTCTATCATTATCTTGACGTTCTTTCTCAATTCACCGGCATTTATCATCTGTCCAGACCTCCATTTTCCTTCCCGCGGCTGCGCAGTGTAGTTTCGTTTTCTTCTCCCGGTGCTGCAGAAACCAATCTCTCAAACCGCATCTCCGGCAGCGAGATGGTTTGTCCCATCCGATATGTGTGTCAAAAGAGCAATTCCATAGCCTCTGTCACGGTACGCACACCGACAAGCCCGCCGCTGGGAGTGAGGGTGAGCCGTTGGAGATTGTTCATGGGCGCGATGCAACGGTCAAAGCCCATCTTGCCTGCTTCCCGGACACGGGTCTCCAGGTGGGAAACGCTTCGTATCTCCCCCGCCAGACCCACTTCTCCGAAAACCACGGTTCGTTCATGGATGGGCCTGTCCAGGAAGCTGGAAGCCACGGCACAAAGGACCCCCAGGTCGACGGCGGGTTCCTCCACCTTCACACCGCCCACCACGTTCATGAACACGTCGCGTTCGACAAGGCAAAATCCGACCTTTTTCTCCAAAACGGCAAGCAGCAGCGCCACTCTGTTCGCGTCGAGGCCCAGCACGGTTCGGCGAGGCGTTCCGAAGTTCGTGGGGCTCGCCAGGGCCTGAAGTTCCACCAGAATGGGTCGCGACCCTTCCATACAGGCGGTCACCACGGAGCCGGAAGCCCGGGAAGGTCTCTCCGAAAGAAAGACCGCGGATGGGTTTTCCACTTCGGCCAGGCCCCGTTCCTTCATCTCGAACACCCCTATTTCATTGGTTGACCCAAAACGGTTCTTCACGGCGCGCAGGATGCGGAAAACGTGATTCCGGTCCCCTTCGAAGTACAGCACCGTATCGACCATGTGCTCCAGAAGCCTCGGGCCCGCGATGGCCCCTTCCTTGGTGACATGCCCCACGAGAAACGTGGGGATCCCGGTCTGTTTGGCCATCGCGACCAACCGTAGGGTCACTTCCCTCACCTGGCTCACGCTTCCTGGGGCGGACTCGATTTCCTGGCTGAACGTGGTTTGGACCGAGTCAAGGACCAGGGCCTTCGGCTGGACCTCCTGCACCAGGGAGCGTATCCTCTCCAGGGATGTCTCGGAAACCACCCAGAGCCCGGGGGAAGGGGAGCCCACACGGGAGCTGCGCAGTTTTATTTGATGGACGGACTCCTCTCCGGAAACATAGAGGGTCGTGCACCCCTTCTCCGAAAGGCTGTGCAGGGTTTGCAGCATGAGGGTCGATTTGCCTATTCCAGGGTCCCCCCCGATCAGGACCATGGAGCCGGAAACAAGGCCTCCCCCGAGGACACGGTCCAGTTCCTTGATCCCCGTGGCAAGGCGGCTGTGCTCATGGGCATTTACCGCATCGAGGGGCACGGGGTTCTGCGCCCCGAGGCAGAGGTCGTCTGCTTCTGACTTCCGGGAATAGGCCCGCACCGGTTCTTGCTCCAGGGTATGCCATTTCCCGCAATCCGGACATCTTCCCATCCACTTGGGTGTCCGGTGGCCGCACTCCCGACAAACGAATATGGATTTTTCCCCTCTGGTCAACCGCGAGGTCCTCTTCGCCTGGAGCCCTTGTCCGCGCCTCCGGCCGCCTCCCCGACAACCTGCAGACCCCCGGAGTACCGGAGCGCATCCCGAAGGGATGCATAACATCCCTGTTTCGCAAAGATCAAGCCGACAGTGCGACGCTAAGTCCGCCTTTGATCGAGAGCCCGCGTATCGCTGTCCGATCATAGCGTACACCGTCGCAGTTTTCATTTTCGCGGGTCCCCTTCGCCCCCCTGGCAAGGGTGGCAGTGAGCGTTTGTCGGTTGTGTCCCAAGAGAGGTTTTGGTATGAAAGGAGTCGATGTCTTCCGATTTTGAATCCGACTTGACGCCGCTTCGAGAGGGCGCTCGTTCAGTGGCGCGTCCTCGGCAGGGAGTTTAGGGTGCCCTTGGTGGATTATCACGTCCATACCCCGTTGTGTAACCATGCCCGGGGATCGATGGACGCCTATGTACGACGCGCTTTGGATCTGGGCCTGGCCGAGATCTGTTTCCTGGACCACCTCACCGTCGGACAGGACGGCCGGGGCCTTTCTATGGAGCCCGAAGAGGTGGCCCTTTACTACAGGGCGGCGCGCAGATTGGGGAGGCGTTACGCCGGGCAGATACAGATTAAGGTGGGCCTTGAAATTGACTTCAACCCTTCCTGCGTCGATTTCGTCAAACGGATCACCGAATCGTATGCCTTCGACGTGCTGGGGGGATCGGTGCACTTTCTGGATCGCTGGAATCTGGTGAGCCGGCGGTCCATGGGATCTTCTCCTTTTGAAGGCAGCGAGGCACTTGTCGATCGCTATCTTGACGAAATGGGCCGGATGCTGGAAAATATCTTTTTTGATGTGATCTGCCACCTGGATGTGGCGAAGAAATTCGTCGCGTGGGGCCGGCCGGAAGAGGGAGAGAAGATGGGCGGCATCTTAAGGACAATAGGTGCCTCCGGCCTCTGTGTGGAGGTCAACACCAGCGGATATGGCCACCCCACCGGAGAGGCATATCCCTCCAGGGAACTCCTGCGGCAATGCCGTGAACTCGGCATCGGGGTGACGCTCGGCTCCGATGCCCATGAGCCCCACGAGGTGGGCAGGGATTTTGCCAGGGGTGCGGCCCTCTTGAACGAGGTGGGATATCGGCATCTGACCACGTTCACCCGCAGGTCCCCGAAGCAGGTGGAGCTTGAGGCGTGAGGGTCTCCGAGGAACAAGGCCCCTTTTTCACGGAGTCCAAGCGCGCATGACGGGCATGGGGAGGAGCAAGGGCGTGTGCCGCTCTTGCGACGGGCGTCCTTGCCGGGCGCGATGGATCAGTGCATCAAGAGGTCAAACCATTTTTCAGTGAGCCCTTGAGGCTGCGCAAGGGGGGGACTTTTGCCGCAAACCGGAGCCGTTGCGAGGAGATCGCGAAGCAAGACCGCCCTGGGGTTGTTTTGGGTTCATTGTCTTCTGGTACCGTTTCTGCCCGGGATGGCCGATTGCCGAGTCCATTCAGACCCATTCGGTACCTTGGAGACCCGTCTGGTGGAGGACGGGTTCGTCCTCGAGATGGTCAGTGCGCTCTTCCGGCGCCCCGAGGTTACCTTTGACCTGTCGTGCGCCGGTGTCTATTTCAGACACAGGGAGGGCACCGTGGACTACCAGCAGTTCACCACCCCTTCTTCTCTGGCTAGGGCCCGGGACTACATGGGGCGCTACAGGGAAACACTGGAGGAGGCTGAAGCAAGATACGGCGTTCCCATGCAGATCGTCACGGCCATCCTCCTGGTAGAAAGCCGCCTGGGAGCGATCACTGGAAGCAGGCGGGTCTTCAACACCCTGAGCACACTCGCCGCGCTGGAAGAACCGGGAAACGTGGAGCATCTGTGGGACGTGGTTCGCAAGGACGGGTCCCTTTCGAAGAAGCGCGTGGAGGCGTGGGCAGAAAGGAAATCCCGGTGGGCGTACGCGGAGCTCAAGGCCTACCTGAACTATACGTTGCGGGAAAGGATCGATCCTTTGGAAGTCAGCGGATCATTTGCCGGGGCCATCGGTTACGCCCAGTTCATGCCAACGAGCCTTCTGGCGTATGGCCAGGATGGGAACGGAGACGGACGGATAGACCTTTTTGACCATTCCGATGCCATATGCAGCATCGCCAAGTACCTCAAAGTACACGGATGGCGAGGCGAGATGGACCCGCAAAAGGCCGCCTCGGTACTCTATCAATACAACAGGAGCCGCTACTATGTGGAAGCGCTTCTCCAAATCGCAGGCGGCTTGGGGCTCGCTAAGGAATGAGACACCGCTTTTTCAGCATTCGAGCCACGTGCATGGCACGCAGAGGCCTCCACCTCAGGCGTGAGGGGCCGCCACATCACAACGGGAAGTCATTTGTGAACGCCTCCTTGGAAGGTGAAAGGTGAGCCCCATCGCAGTCCTTGTGCTGATCGGTGTGCTGTTCTACGCGGTCACCTGTTGGGCCATAATGGACGTTGCTCGGAGAGACTTCGGCTCCCTTGCCCGAAAGGCCGTGTGGGGAGTCATCGTTCTGGTGCCGTTTGTGGGATGTGTGTTGTATGTCCTGGTAGGGCGCAGAGGCAGCAAAGGAGGTCAGGGACAATGTGAGGACGGAACCGGCGCCGAAAACATTTGACAACAGAAAGGGCTTGCTGTATGTTCCTTTCCGTTCGTATCACCCTGAGCAGTGTGGTCCCATCGTCTAGCGGTCTAGGATATCGCCCTCTCACGGCGGAGACACGGGTTCGAGTCCCGTTGGGACTACCAATTCTTTTGCGTTCGGAGACAGCGCCAGCCCGGTCCCGAAATCCCCACTTCCAGCAGCCGTCCTTGTCGTCCCTTTACCCACGGTGTCGTTGCGGAGGCAGCGCTTCGCCACATGTCCTCCGTGTACCGTCAACACAACCCCCATGGCCTGATTTCCATGCAACAGGCAAATGTCCCGCAAAGGGATCCGAGGCAACGCCCACCGGTGAAAAGGGGGTCCTATGAATCCCTATCCTCCTGTTTTCGAGAAACACCCCGACCCGGTATTGCTTTCCGATGCTTCGGCGCAGGTGGTGTACTGGAACAGGGCTGCAAGGACGCTTCTGGGCGCCCCCGTCGACGTTGAAACCCAGGTCGAAAAGGAAAGGACGCGCAAGGCATTCGATGCCTGGTTCGGAAGCCTTTTTCGGGAGTGCATGGAGGCCATGACATGCTGCAGCCGCACCATAGTGCCCCACCACGGGGGAAGCTGCGGACCGTCTTTGCATGTGACCGTCACTCCCATATATGCGAACGGGCGTGCCGAGGGCGCCTGGGCGATTTGCCGGCAGCAGAACCCCGTTGTACAAGAAAGCGGTCCGCAAGGGGATGTCTCCCTGAGCAAGCGAAGTGCCTGTGTGGCCCACGAAATCAACAACCCCCTTTCGGGAATACTCCTTTTTGCCGATTTGCTGATGAAGAGGGTGGGGGAAGATGCGCAGGCGAGGGCGGATGTTCGAGAGATCATGGAACAGGCCCTGCGCTGCAAGTCGATCGTTCGAAACCTGCTCGGATCTTGCAGAAAGCCAGCAGGGGACAAAGAAGGCTTCGATGTCAACGAAGCTTTGCATGAGAGCTTGCAGGGTCTCAAGTCCCAGGTCAGTCTGGGAGACATCCGGGTGCAGTGCCTGCTTCAACCTCAAATCCCTCAATTGGTGGGGGACAGGGTGCAAATCCAGCAGGTGTTCACCAACCTTCTGTGCAACGCGGTGGACGCGCTGCAGGGAAAGGGATCGATCTTCGTCACGACACGATACGACTGTGACTGCGGGGGCTTTGTCATCACTTTCCGCGACACCGGTCCCGGGATCAGGGAAAGGGACAAGGGCAAGATCTTCGACTGCTTTTTCACCACCAAACCTGTGGGATCCGGAACCGGGTTGGGGTTGAGCATATCCAGGGAGATAGTCCAAAGCCATGGCGGGAGCGTTTCGGCGGAAAACCACCCCGACGGAGGCGCGAATTTCACCGTCCTTTTGCCGGGTGGGCAGCCGTGACCTCCCAAGGCGATGCTCAGGTGCGTGGGTAACGAGGGGGAGCGCGGAAAGGGGGAAGATGGAAACCGTCTTGATCGTCGACGACGAGGCGGTGGTTCGCACGGGAATCGGTCGCATCGTTTCACGAATGGGACTCGAAGCCGAAGAGGCAGCCAACGGGAAAGACGCCATCGAGAAGATGTCCTCACGAAAGTACGACGTGGTCTTTCTCGACATCAGGATGGAAGGCGTCGGCGGGTTGGAGGTGCTCGAGTGGGTCAGCTCGCACCACTGCCTGTCCCTTGTGGTCATGATAACGGGAATCACCGAACCGGAGATGGTGATCCAGTGCATGAAGATGGGTGCCTGGGACTATCTGGTGAAACCCTTTGGCGCGGACGATATCGAGAAGATCATCCGCCAGGCGCAGCAGGAGCTTTGTCCGGAAACACTCCAGGTGCGGGCCGAAAACTGCCTGCCGGCCGGTCCGGACAAGGTTCTGCTCGGATCGAGCGTTCCCATGTGCAGGCTTTTTTCAACCATCCTCAAAGTCGCTCCCACGGACAGCACGGTCCTGATCACCGGAGAAAGCGGCACCGGAAAGGAGCTGGTGGCAAGATCCATCCATTACCACAGCAAGAGAAGGCACGGGGACTTCGTCCCGGTGGATTGCTCGGCACTGGTGGAAAATCTGCTGGAAAGCGAGCTTTTCGGACACGTGAAGGGTTCTTTTACCGGAGCCATACAGACAAAGAAAGGGCTCTTCGAGCTTGCCGACAACGGGACCTTCTTTTTCGACGAAATCGCCAACCTGAGCATGGACATCCAGGCGAAGCTGCTCCGTGTCATTCAGGAAAGGGATTTCACCCAGGTGGGAGGCCAGGTCCGCATCAAGGTGGACATTCGGATCATCGTGGCGACCAACAAGGACCTGCAAACGGCCATGGCGCAAAACAGGTTCCGGGAGGACCTCTTCTATCGGCTCCACGTCATCCCCATCTACATTCCGCCCCTCAGGGATAGGAAGGAGGACATACCGCTGCTTGTGGATTCCTTCCTGAGGCTCATGGGCTCCAAGCTAAACAGGAAACCGCCGAAGATTGCGAAAAAGGCACTTGAGATTCTTGGCGAGTATGAATGGGCGGGCAACGTAAGGGAGTTGGAGAACACCGTCGAAAGGATCATGATCCTGGAGGACGTGGACGTGATTCGGCCTGAGCATCTGCCTCCATATATCCGACAGCGACGCCCCGATTTCGATGCGTTTCCCCGTGAGCTCGTGTCCCTGAAGGACTTGGAAAAACAGTACATAAGGTACGTTTTGGACAAGGCGGGAGGAGGGATTCAGAAGGCAGCCGGCATCCTCGGCATCAACCGGAAGACCCTGTCCATGAAGATAAAGAAGTACAAGCTGTGAGCCCGGCTCTGCTATGCCCATTTGGGGCCGAGACAGGCACGGGGCCATTGAGCTTGCCGTGAACCCGGAGCGCGAGGTTTTTGTAGTGGGCACTGCCCACCAAGAAAGACTCGGTCAAGCTCGGTAGAAAGGGGAGGGATAACACCGCCCGATGAGCGACGAAATAAACGAAATAGGGGATCTCACGCGGGAACAGACCGCTCGTTTCATCATGGACCTCTTCCATCGAATCGTTGTCCACTACGGGCTGTGGTTTGCGGAAGCCGAGCACCAACTCGGCTGGGATCGGGCCCTGGAGATACTGGACGTGGCCAGGACCACAAGCCTTCCCATCCAGATGAGACGCCTGGCGAGGACATTGGGCTTTGAAATGGACGGCGACATCCCCGCCGCCCTGATGGGCCTGCCCCGAGAAAAGATGGATGACCTTTTGGAAGCGGTGGGGGTGAACTGGATAGCCAACGACGGTGTCTGGTTTCAGGCGGTGGAATTCTCCCACGGGATGTTCGATGCCAAGAGGGCCAACGACACCTGCTGGACGCGTTTTTCGCCTTTTGAGGCGTGGTCGGTGCGAAGGTTTCTCGATTTGCCTCAACGCCCGGGTTTGGAGGGACTGAAAAGGGCCTTGCGATTCAGGCTCTATGCGCTGGTGAACACACAGTCCATCGTGGAGGAGGGACCGGACAGTTTCGTTTTCCAGATGAACGACTGCCGCGTCCAGTCGGCTCGCAGACGAAAAGGGCTGGAGGACTATCCCTGCAAGTCCGTCGGAATGGTGGAGTACCCTTCCTTTGCCAGGAGCATCGATCCCAGGATAGACACCGAATGCGTGGGATGTCCTCCGGACGATCACCCGCAGCACTGGTTCTGTGCGTGGCGCTTTCGCCTGGGGGACAAGGGGTGAGGGCTCGCTTGTTCAGGCTCCTGGAGTATGGGCATCCTCTTTTGCCAGCACGGAGCGCAGATCCTGCATCATCTTGTTGCGGTAATGGGTGAAGGATGCGTCGTTGGCCATGACCATGTCGAGCTGCCGGGTGTGGATGACCATGTATCCCAGCAGCGTGAGCCTGTCTTCCATCACTGCCTGGGGATGCCCCTCAAAACGGGCGAAGAGGGCGTCTTCCTTCATCTGGATGCGAAACCCGTACTCTTCGAGTATCCCACCTACGAAATGGGCCCGCCTTTGCCTCCTATCATAGTTGGCCGCACCCCCTTTGAATTGAAAACTGGCGTAGTTTTCAACGGGTCTGTCTCCCACAAGGGCCTCCACCGTGGAGAAATGGAACCCAAAGCGAGATTGCAGGCTGCAGAAATGACGGGACACCATGAAGTAATTGCGCACCATGAACGAAGACCGCATGGTGGGGTCGAGAGCGGGATTGGCCGAGGCTTCCAGGAGCACGGACATGAAACCGCGGGTGTCCACGGGTGGAGGCCCCTCCCAGGGGACGGCGGTCATCCCCTTCCAAAGGGCGCGCATGGGGATGGAGACGATATTGTCCAGGCGAACGTATCTGCCTTCTTCCTCTTCTCTGAATCCATCGTCCAGGTTGATCACCCAGAATTGCATGGGAACGTCGCAGTGAAGCTGTTTGCTGGAATGCTTGGGGAAAGGGTGCTCCTTCCCGAACTGAAACATCTCCCACACGGCCTTTTCGTGGGAAAATCGGGTAATGTCATGGAGCGTCTTGCAGTTCTTGGGCTTGAAGTCGGGGGCGTCGGGATTGAGCAGGTTGAGAGGAACGATGTGCCGGGTGCACGCCCTGAGAGTCTCCAGCACCGGACTTCCTTCCATGAGCCTGGTGCGGGGTCTGCGTCTTTGAAGAAGTGACTCCATGCGCCCCCTGTAAACTTTCAGGGCGTCGGCGTCCACGGTCACCATTTCTCCGCTGCGGATGCGCTCCAGTGCCCCGGGCACACCGAAAAGGGCAGGAACTCCGAATTCCCGTGCCACGTTCGCCAGGTGCCCTGCAATGCTGCCCTGTTCGGTGACCACGGCCGCCGCGCGGCTCAGGACGGTGGCCCAGTAAGGCAGAGACTGAGCCGCCACCAGGACGGCCCCCTCGGGAAAACGGAGGGCGTCCATGTCCTTCTTCACCGGGTAGGCAGGTCCTGCCCCAATTCCCGGACTCGCCGCGACCTTTCCCCGCAGGATGATGGCCGATTCACCACCTTGTCCCGTCTCCTCTTCCTCCTGATCCTGAGAAGCCTCGCTCTGTTTGAGGGGCCGGCACTGAAGGACCGTGAGGGAGCCGTCGGCTTCGAGGGCCCATTCCACGTCCTGGGCGCAGCCGTAATGGAGCTCCAGGCGTATGGCCAGTCGGGCGAGTTCCAGTACCTGGGCGTCGTCCAGGGAAGGACTCAGGCTCTCTTGACCGGTCATTTCCAGCCTGCAGACACCCTCGTCCGGATAACAGACCATCTTGCTCGTCTTTTCCGAGACGTCTCTGCGCAGGATCCGCAGGGGCTCGGATTTGGACACAACGAAAACGTCCGAGGCGGTGGCACCATCCACGACGGACTTGGGAAGCCCCCAGGCCGCGTTCAACCAAACGGTCTCATCTGCCGGGTCCATGGGGTTGGCCGAGTAGAGAACACCGCCTGCCACCGCATCCACCATCTCCAGGCATCCCACGCACATGGCCACGTCTTCGTCGCGGATACCCCGGTTCAGGCGGTAGGACATGGCCTGCAGGGTGTACTTGCCGGCCACGATTTCCTTGTACGCCTCGTTGATGTTCTCCGCGCTTATGTTGAGCAACGATCGGTATTGGCCCGCAAAAGACGTTCCGGCCATGTCCTCCCCCAGTGCGCTGCTGCGCATGGCCACGGTCAGGCGCCTCCCGTCAAGACCCTGCATGAGGGCATACTGCTCGGAAATGGCCGTCTCCAACTCGGGGGGCAGGGGAGCCCGTATGATTTTTTGCCGTATGGCGGCACTGAGCCCATAAAGCTGATCGAGACGCTCCAGGCTGGTCGATTGCACCAGCCTGTCGATTTCGGCCTGCAAGTCGTTGAACGCCATGAAACGTCTGTAGGCGTCCGCGGTCACCACAAAGCCGTTGGGCACGCGCAGACCAAGGCGGTTCTTGAGCTCTCCCAGGTTGGCCATTTTGCCGCCCGCCTGGTCCGCCAGTTCTTTGTTGACGGCTTGGAGACCAAGAACCAAGGGACCTCCACCCGGAGGCGCTTCCGGATGGATCAGCGGTTGAATTTGGTTCTGTATCCACCGGAAGCGCTCATTGAGCCGCTCGTAACGCCCCTGCCCGAGTTCGTTCAGATGTTGAATGATTTGGTAGACACTGGTGGACACCCTCGTGCACGACGACCGGACGAACTGCATGCCGAAGGGCTGGTTGCCCCTGAGGGCCGCCTCCATATCGGTCATCATCTCCAATGCCTTGTTGTTCGCGTTGAGCAGAAGCTTGAAATGGTGGTAGCGGGTCTTGAACGCGTTTTGCAGCTCCTCGGGGCTTTGTCCCGCCGACGCTCCCAGCCCCCGTGGTCCGGACACGGATCTTTTCCATAAAGACTTGAGCCAGCTAACCATGGGATTGTCGTCGTTTCCTTTCCGGATTCGCCGCCAGCTTCTTCTTTTGTTCCTGTGCGCTCCCGTTGGGTCTCGCTGTCCTCTTCACTGAGTCAATGGCCCTAACGCCCGACGGTGCGTTCCATTTCAAAGAAAAGGTCCTGTTCTCGTATGATCCCCAAGACCTGCCCGTTCTTCGTCACTGCCAGCCGCCTCACCTGGTCGTGGAGCATGGTGTACGCCACCTCCATCAAATTGGATCCTGCATCAATGGTGACGGGGGCCGGTGACATGATTTCCTTGATTTTCTTGGCACCCAGTTCGTTTACCTGCCTGCGGAACATGCCTCTCCAGAACATGGGCGAATACTGGATCGTGTCGGCCGTGGAAGGTTTGGGGGCGCTGAGGTAGGACGGCATGATGGCCCTGAGCAGCCCCACGATGGTCAGAATACCCCGAAGCTTGTTCTTCTCGTCGAACACGAGAACGGAACGATGCCCCGTTTCCATGATCTTGCCCGTTGCGGCCTTGGAGGCGAAAGACCGTTTCAGCGCGTGGAGAGCCTCTTTGATCGTGGCCTCCATGCCGATGATCGTGTATTCCTCCAGGGGAACCATGACGTCTCCTGCCTGCCGCTCCTCGGTGGGTTCGGACTTGGCCCCGCCCCGTTCGTGGGCCTCAAGAATCTTGCCGGCCAGAAGGTCGATCTCGCAGGGTTTGCTCAGGTAGTCATAGGCCCCCTGCTCGAGAGCCTGGACCGCGGACGACTCCGATCCATGGCCCGTGAGCATGATGACCGGCAGGTGGGCCGCCTTCTTCTTTATCCGGTCGAGGGCTTGGAGGCCGTCTATCCCCGGCATCTTGATGTCAAGGATCACCACGTCGGGTTTTTCATTCACCTTTTCCACGGCTTCTTCGCCGGTGGCCGCGAGGAGGGTGTCGAATCCCCTCTTGTCGAGGATTTTCTTGGTGGTCGCGCGGAATTGCTCCTCGTCGTCGACTATCAAGACTCTAATTTTGCTCATCGTTGTCTCCCTCACAGTTTTTATCCTTATGGCTCAGAAGGCGGTGAGTCCGCTCCAGCCGAGCCATCTCCAATAGGTGGCGGCCAGCAACATCATCAGGAACAGGTTGGTGAACCACAGGATGATTCCCACCCTCAGGTAGTCTCTCGGCTCCAGATAACCGCTGGCGTAGACGATGGCATTGGGGGGAGTGCCGATAATGAGGCAGTACGCCAGCGAAGAGGCGTAGGAGGTGCTCATGGCCACGAAGGGAATGAGGCTCGTTCCCGGATGCACCAGTCCCGCCATGGACAGGGTTACGGGGCCCACTGCGGCAGCGGCCGGTCCGTCGGCCATCAACTGGGTCAGCAGCGCGGTGATGACGTTGCCGCTGAGCAGCAGCCCCAGTCCCTTGCCGAGGCCCAAGGGGCTTACAAGGGTCACTATGGATCGCGCGATCCAGTAAGCGGCGCCGGTCTCGACCAGGACCTTGCCGAAGATGATGGCACCAGCGTAAAGCCACACGACACCCCAGTCCACCTTGGTCTGGTAGTCTCGCCAGTTGGCGAGTCCCGCAAATATGTAAGCAATGGCCCCCATCACGGCGAGCACTCCTATGCCGAACCGGATGCCGGTGATCTGTTCGAGCAGGTTCTTTTCGGTGATCCAGCAGAAGAGCATCACCAGAAAGATGGTAACGCACACCTTCTGGTCTCTGGTCCACTTGCTGCCCATTTTCTCGATTTCCGTTCTCACATAGCCCATGGAGGAGGCAAAATTCACCGTGTTCGGTCTGAAGCGCAGGTTGATCACATACCACGTGACAGGCACCGTAAGAAAGAGCAGGGGAATCATGTAAAGACACCACTGCCCGTATCCCATGGGGATGGCGAACATGTCCTCGGCGTAGTTCATCATGATGATGTTGCGTGCGGCCCCCGAGGGTGCCAGAGATCCACCCAGGTTACAGGCCATGGCGATGGTGATCATGAGCATTTTTCCCAGTTCCGGGTCCTCCTTTCCGGAGGCCGTGGTGGCGGTTGAATACAGGAGTATCCCTATGGGAAGAAACATGGCGGCCAGGGCGTGGTCCGACATGAACATGGTAAGAGGAGCGATGCTCAAGATGATGACCAGTGTGATCGTCTTGAGGCTGGGGTTCTTTATCTTGCCGAACATCATCATGGCCACCCGTTTGTCTACGCCGGTCTTGACGAAGGCGGCTGCGAACATGAGACTTCCCATGATGAACCATGTGGCGTCGGACCAATAGAGGGCCGCCACATTGGACCTGTTCACGATGCCGGTGATAAGGGCGATGACTCCGATGCAGAAGGCCACCATGGGAAGGGGGATGGCTTCTGTGAGAAAACACAGAACCACGAACAAGACGATTCCCACTCCCACCTTCACGTGAAAACCGGCCTTCGCGGCGGTTTTCTTTTCTCCGTCTTTCAGATCTTGGTAGTACAGTTTTTCTACACGCAGCTTGTGGCCGTCTTCCATGAGGCTCTTGAAACGGTGGGGCGGTATTTCCCGGGTGAATTCGCGGATCTTATCCATGTGCTCCCTGGTGCTGGGGATATTGTTGTTTTCACACCAGCCGTGGGACCTTTCGAGAAATCTCTTGAGGCCGAAGGAGGACTGCTGCATGCTCGCCTCCATCATCCTCACCATTTGGACCTGCCACTGGGTAAGTTCACCGGTCGGTGTGTTGAAAAGCTCTTTGGCGAAGAAATCCCTCACGTATTTGGGCCCCATCGAGTATTCGACCCCCACGTCCAGCATGCTCTTGGGAGTGGGAATGATCGTCAGAAGGATCAGCAAGCCCAGGGGGATCACAAAAAACTTCCAGTCGACATACTTGTCGTATCCCGTGGCCCTTTTTGTCTTGTCGTGTGCCATGGTTTCTTTCTCCCTTTTCTTCGTCCGTATAGCGGGCAAGGTCAGGATTCGCGATGTGCCGGAATCCCCTCGCCCTGCGCGAACGGGTGGGGGGTGAGGGTTCTGAAAGCCCACTTTGTGGACGCGGAAGGTTTACCTCAGCCGATGATTTTCAGAACTGCCCAAACGAGCAGCGCAGCCACCGTGGCACAAAAGAAAAAACGCCGCTCGGCCTCTTTGGTGTACCGGAGCTTTCCTTTCTCGAAGGAAACGGGAGGATGTTTCTTTTCCTGAGGGTCCTTTTCCCTTGGGACTTGTGCGTTTTCCATGGGCGTGGCCTTTGTCTTTGTCCTTTCGTCGCACCGGACCTATTCGTGATGGTGTGCTATTCTCGGCGCGGTCACAAATTGCGATTTTCCACATCCCCCTGGCCCTCTGGGGGATGGCTGGGTGAAGGTATGATGGGAATCTCCGGGGCCGATCATCCCATGTTCTCACTTGCCTTGATCGGCCTTGATCATCGCTCCGGCCGGTTCCTCATACCCCCTCTCCCGCCGTGGGAGAGGGCTGGGGTGAGGGAACAGACAATGCGGCCGGAACGATGATTCAGGCCCCTGGTCGCTCACTCGTTGGAGTTTGCCCCAAACCCCCTTACGTCCAGGGACTTGAGGTCTATCCGCAGTTCGCATTCGCCGCCGTCGGGTAGCGTCGTGATGGTAAATCCCATCCTCCTGCCAAGGGCCAGCATCTGCGTGTTTCCCTTCAGAACGATGCCGTACACAGTTTCCATGCCCCGCTCCTTGGCAATGCGCAGGCAGTGTTCGAGGAGTCTGGCCCCGACTCCCATGCCGTGCCACGGGTCCCCCACCAGGACGGCGAACTCGGCCTTGCGGCCGTCCGGGTCGCCGATCACCCGGGCCACCCCGAGCATGCGCTCGGCTGGGGAGCCCCAATCGAGGGCCACCAGGGCGACTTCGCGGTCATAATCGATCTGCGTGAACCGGGCCAGCATGCCTGGGGGCAGGCACTTCAGGTTGCTGAAGAACCGGTAGTAGATGCTGGTGGGGGAAAGGGTGTTGAAGAGCTCCACCATGATGGGGGCGTCTTCCGGTTTGATCGGACGGATGAAGATCCTCAGCCCCGTTTTCGTGGTCTCATGGCATTCGTAACGTTCCGGGTATGGGCTGATGACCAGGTGAAGGGGAGAGGGTACCGTGCTGCTCTCGAGCACGATGCGTGCATCCACCGCACAGCAAGCCCCGTCTCTTACCACCAGGGGGTTCACGTCGAGCTCGGCTATCTGCGGAAAATCCATCGTGAGTTGAGAGACTCGTATGAGGATCTCCTCCAGTATGTCCATGTCGGCCCCTGGGCGGTTGCGGTAGCCCTTCAGCAGCGCGTAGGTTCGTGTGCTTTCCATGAGCCTGCGCGCCAGCAGCCGGTTGAGGGGCGGAAGACCGATGGCCAGATCCTTCACCACCTCGGTGAAGACTCCCCCCATCCCGAACAGGAGGACCGGTCCGAAATGGGGGTCTTTCTTGGCACCCAGAAGCAGTTCGAAATCGGGACGAGACAACATGGGCTGCAAGGTCACTCCCTGGACCTCGGCGCCGGGCATATGTCTGCGCGCACCGTCCATGATCTTGTCGTAGGCCCCGCGGATGTCCTGTGCGTTTCTCAGGTCGAGCTGAACGCCGTTTGCCTCGGTCTTGTGCAGGATATCCCTGGAAAGGACTTTCATGACCAGGGGATAACCCAGTCTTTCTGCGATCCGCATCGCCTCCTCGCAGGAGTGGGCCTTTTCCATTCGGTTTACCGGAATGCCGTAAAAGCCCAGAAGCTGCTTGGAATCGGCTTCGTCGAGGATGCCGAAGGAGCCTTGCATGGCCTTTTCCAGCAGTGCCTGGGCCTGATCGCGGCGGAAGCGAAGGTCCTTGGAGAACTTGGGCGGAATCTCCTGGAGCAGGTTCAGGTTCTTGGAGTATTCGTACATGTAGAGAAACGCCCTGACGGCGCGCTCCGGTGTTTCGTAGCTGGGAATGCCCGCACGGCTGAAAATGTTTCTCGCCGCCTCCACTCCCGTTCCGCCCATCCAGGAAGTGAAGACAGGAAAGCCTTTTCCCTTGAGGGCTTCGCTCAGGTTCAGGGCCACTTCGGCAGCGTCGGTCAAAGCCTGGGGGGCCAGGATGACAAGCACGCCGTCGAGCTCTTTGGCTTCCAGGCAGATTTTCACCACGTCCGTGTACCGTTTTGGGGAGGCGTCGCCCAGTATGTCGATCGGATTGCTTCTGCTCCAGTAAGTGGGAAGTATACGGTCCAGGTTCTCGAAAGTGGTCGGCTCCAGGTGCGCGGGTTCCATGCCGTAGCGGGCCATGGCGTCCGCAGCCATGACCCCGGGACCCCCTGCGTTGGTGATGATCCCGAGGCGGGCTCCCGCAGGACGGGGCTGCTTGGCCATGAGCTCGGCGCAATCGAACAGTTCTTCGATGGTGTCGACACGCACGATGCCTGCCCGGCGGAAGGCGGCGTCGTACACGGCGTCTTCCCCGGCCATGGCCCCCGTGTGGGAAGCCGCGGCCCTTGCACCGGCCGGGCTTCTCCCCGCCTTGAGGACAACGATGGGCTTCACGCGGCTCACGGCCCTGGCCGCGCTCATGAACTTGCGGAAGTTGGTCAGGCTCTCTATATAAAGGAGGATGCTCCTCACCTCGGTATCGCTGCCCAGGTAGTCGATGAGGTCCCCGAAATCCACGTCGAGCATGGAGCCCACACTGACGAAGTGGCTGAAACCGATTCCTTCTTTCATGGCCAGATCGAGGATGGCGGTGCATATGGCCCCGCTCTGGGACACAAAGGCGAGCTTGCCGGGGTAGGGCATGTTTGCCGCAAAACTCGCGTTGAGAAGGCTTGCCGGGCATATGATCCCCAGGCAGTTGGGGCCCAGGACGCGAAGGGACCCCTTGCCCGCTTCTTCCCTTATGCGCTGCTCCACCTCTGCGCCCTGGGGTCCGATTTCCTTCCCACCTGCCGAAATGATGATGGTCCCCCCGACCCCCCTTGCGACGCACTCGGCAACGATTTGCGGAACCGTGGAAATGGGAGTGGCGATGATGGCCAGATCCACGCGTGGTGGGATGGCGGAAACGCAGGGGAAAGCCTTTATTCCGTGTATTTCCGAATAAAGGGGATTGATGGGAAAAAGGGCTTTCTGGTACCCGCCCAGAATGAGATTGCGTATGAGAGCGTTGCCGATGCTGCCTTCCTTCTCTCCGGCACCCACGACGGCGATGGATTGGGGGGTGAAGATCTTGTCCAGGTTGTAAAGACCCATAAAGCGGCCTCCGCTGAGGGTTTGCCCCTCGTTGCCGGGTTGGCCGGAACACCGGGTGCGACGAAGGGCGGTGGTGCCTGATGGTTCCCACCTGCTTGTTCGCAATGGACGTGCCAAAACAAAGAGTTGGCGGTGTTTAACTTTAATCAAGTATAACGATAGGTTAGAGGAAATAATATGGAAAGGGGGCCGAATGGAGGCGGTGGATTGTCAGCAAGGGCGGACAGTGTCACTTGAGTTGGACAGGCTGACTCGTGGTGCCCCACCCCCGTCGCGCCACCCAGCGCCGGGGAAAGCTGCAGATGGTAGCGATGGTCGTTGCGTGGGTGGCAACCATGGGGGCCATATCGGAATGGAGACCCAGTGGGATCAAAAATATCGTTTCACGGACCATATTTTGTTGACATGCCGCTCGTGTGATAATATTAAAGCATTTTCTGCGGGCCGTTAACTCAGACGGTAGAGTATCTGCCTTTTAAGCAGAGAGCCGCTGGTTCGAGTCCAGCACGGCCCATATCCGCGAAACGTCCCCATCGTCTAGCCAGGTCCAGGACACCGGCCTTTCACGCCGGCGACAGGGGTTCAAATCCCCTTGGGGACGCCAAATAATATCAAGCAGTTAGCAAGCAAAACCCACCACCGCCCCATTTGAGAATTTCATTTTCCAACCGTATTTCCAACCCACACAGCGAATTTCGGCCTTTTTGGCCCCTTCCGACCGCTTGGCCCGGAGCCCGATTCTTTCCGTCTGCCCGAAGAAAGATGCCGCTGTGATCCACCTAAAACCGCCCGCACCTGCCCTTTTCCAACTTCGTTTCCAACCACCCGGAGGATGTGTCCTGCTTCCGCCCGGCCCCTTAGCCCCGTCCCTCGGCCCAGCTCCGGGTGACGGGAATCCGGTCCGCCGGTCCACCTCTCATTATGGGGTGAAGAGGTGGGAAACAGGGTGGGAAAACCGCTTCGAGGATGCACTCGGCCATGGCCCCGGACCGCTCCCACCTGCCCCCGTCGGGATCGCCTGCCCATGACCATGAGCCCGTGGGGATCGCCGGGGGGCCACATGGAGTGTCGTGGTGCTGGTCGCCGTGGTGGTCGCTTGGTGGACGCCTTGGACCCGTATCATCGGCTCGAAATTTAGTCGGTTCCGGCGGCATTGATATGTATACGAAACTTACATATTGGTCTCGATCCGCCCATAGATCGCCAAAATGCCCACAGGATAAACATGGACAGCCCGTCCGCTCCAAGAAAACTCGGTTAGTATGCGAAGCTTCCTCTCTCCCGACCACCCCCGCCGCCCGGGCCCTGGTGGTCATGCCCGAGCCCATGCTGGTGGTGATCCCTATCGCACGACCACCTGTCCGCCTATCCGGCTATGCGCCACAATCCGGCCGCGCCCCCAAGAAGCCCCGATCGGCATGGAGGCCATGGGTAGGGTTAGGGGTCTTTTCCATGCGTCTCCATCGTCGGCCCCCGGTTCCCGCCTCCACCGCCACCCCGGTGGGCCGGTCTGTCGCCGGTGGTCTCGATACCTGCCCCGGAGCCCTGGAAGAAGGGGAAGGACGCCCCCATCTTCCGGCCGTTCCGCTCGCCCGTTTCTGCCCGCCACGTCGTCCGATCCGGCCCGAGCTCCTGGTGAAGGCAAGGTCCAGGCCCCCGACGCCCCGGTGGTGATCCCTCTGCGACCCCGAGGAAAGATCCGTGCCGTCGCTTCCCCCCTGCCCCCCCCCTGGTGCGCCACGTCCCACGTGACACGCGAGCTAAGGCCCAGGGGCCAGGCATCCACCTTCGACACGCATTTTTCCCGGAATCCGGCCGCGCGTAGTCGCCGGTGTGCCCCGATCGGCACCGGGTGAAGGGAAGGGTACCGGGTCTCTTACTGCACGTCCCTGGGCCGTGCCGGTCTCGTCATCACCACCGCCTACTTTGCCCACCATGAGAAAGATCCGCGCACGTTTCGAGTGACCGCTCGATCCACCCGGCAAGTCCCTGCGGGCCCTGGGATTGGGACCGACTGTCACCATGAGCCCATCGCCGTGAGCCCCCCCCCGATGGTGCCGCCCGGTCGTGGTCCGGTGTATCCACAGGTGTCCATGGTCCCACGCCATGCCCTCACCCTGGGAGTCTGGATCCCCATGGTCGGTGTGTTCCACCCTGGGATATTCAGTGAGCGGAGAGGGTGCTGGTGGGAGGACAAAGAAGGCGGAGCCATGGTGGCCCTGCCGTGTTTGGAGCTCGTCTTGGTGAAGATCCGCGCGGGTGCCTTTACATTCTTCTTAACATTTCAGTGATAGGCACATAGGGGCCGGGAGGGAGCGCAACCGAACTCGGGCTCCCACAGCAATGGGTCCCGTGTCCCTCCAGCACACGAATGAGCTCCTGCCCGATTGATCTTTACCTCCAGTTATCTCCTGCGGTATAGGATGCAGCATCCTACTCTTCAGACGCTTCTAAACAGGGGGGGAAGACGCCATGGAAAGGTCCTGCCTCAGATTTCGGGCATGGTGCCACGGCGCTGCTCACTTTTGAGCTGTGCGGGTATTGTCGTACCAATGTTTTTCTTCCCGCGCCCAGGGTTTCCAATTTATACGCACAGGAGGAAGGAATATGATTAGATTGACTGTTATGATTTCGTTGCTTGCTTTCGCTCTTGGAATTCCCGGATTCGCAAGCGCGGCCCTTGTTGACCGAGGCGGAGGGCTCATTTATGACACCGTTTTGAATGTAACGTGGTTGCTAGATACAAATTTCGCGAAAACATCAGGATATGATGCGGATGGCCACATGACCTGGACCGCGGCCGTCGCTTGGGTGGACCAGTTAGAGTATGGTGGTTACAGTGATTGGCGTCTACCATCGACGGTGGATGGACCATATGTTTTGGGTTATGATGGCACTACTACTGGAGGATACAATATAACAACAAGTGAACTTGGATATATGTATTATGTTAACTTGTCTAATATTGCACTATATCCACCAAATAACGTAGGTTTACCAAATGCTAACTTCCTTGATATGAATGGCAAGAATATGTCCTTCCTAAATCTCTGGGCAGATGTTTACTGGTCAGGTACATCATTAGGGGAGGATAATCAGATGGCTTGGCAATTCGATTTCCGCAATGGTAACCAGAGTCGCTTTCCGAAGGAAAGCCCCGAAATTTGCGCATGGGCTGTCCGGGATGGTGATAGTTCATACTTGATTTCCGCACTTTCTGAAACACCCCTAAATCCGACAAATGACAGGGGTGCATCGATACTTGTTGGTGGGCACGACATTGTTTCATACAAATCCAAGGTTGACGATGGAGACTGGAGCCTTGAAACTACTATAGACCAAAGGATTATTCTGACTGATTTAACTGACGGGGTACACTCGGTCCATGTAGTAGGTAAGAACTCAATGGGTCTTTGGCAGGATGAGGAGCTTGCCACAGAAATTACCTGGGTCGTTGATACCGTCGCCCCTCCCCCTCCCCTAGCTAGCGGCCACACCCCCTCTGGCGACTCAACACCCTCGTGGACTTGGTCTTCAGGGGGCGACGGCGGCAACGGGACATTCCGATACAAGGTCAACGACGACGACCTGGCCTCAGATGCAACGGTGACTCGGGGGCTCTCTTACGAACCCGAAAGCCCTTTGGCCGAGGGGCCGAACACTCTCTATGTTCAGGAGCGCGACGACGCAGGTAATTGGTCCGCAACCGCCTCCTTCACGGTTTTCGTGGACACCATAGCCCCCCAGGTTACGGGCCTTCTTGACGACGCCGTACCCGCGAAGAACAAGACCTGGGCCTGGGATGCGGTGGACGCAACGACGGTCCACTTCAGATACGCTATTGATCAGAGCCCATCTTGGGAAAGTCCTTCGGGTGAGTACTCGGAGACGAAAACCGCCACCAAGAGCACGGGTGACGGCGCCTGGTACTTACATGTGCAGGCCAGGGATGCCGCAGGGAACGTAAGCGAAGTGGTAACCGTCTCGGCGGTGCTGGACAACACCCCGCCCACCGCAACGCTGACCGGCACACCCGCAAGCCCAACGGGCCTGAATAATGCTACCTTCACCGTGGCAGGCGCCGATGTGGTTGCTTACAAGTGGAAAGTGGATGCAGGGCCGTACAGTGAAGAAACCCCCGTTGCCAGCCAGATCACCCTTACTGGTCTCGTTGATGGCCCCCATAGCGTCGAGGTTCTCGGCCAAGATCCGGCAGGAAACTGGCAATCCACAGCCTCGCCCAGCATCTCCACCTGGACGGTGGATACAAGCCCCCCTGCCATCATCGGGCTATCCGACGATCCGGCCCCGGTGAGAAGCAAGACGTGGGTGTGGACTGCGGACGAGCCTGCAAGCTTCAGGTTTAGCATAGACGAAGAACCTGCCTGGGACCCTGTCGGGATCTATTCCCCACTGGCAGTGAGTGTATCACTGACCGCAGGCGCCGAGGGTACGTGGTACCTCCACGTGCAGGCAAAGGACGAATTGGGCCACGAGAGTCAGGTGTTGACGGTATCGGTTATCCTGGACCGGACGGCACCCGTGGTGACCGGGCTTTCTGATGACACCGGCCCTGTCAGAAGCAAGACGTGGTCCTGGGGGGCAGCGGACGCGGACCACGTTATAACCTACCGGTACCTAATAGACCAGAATGCCTCATGGGAGGCGCCGTCGGGTGACTGGTTTACTGAGACTGCCGTTACCAAGTCCACCGGAGACGGGCCATGGTATCTTCATGTGCAGGCAAAGGACAGGGCAGGGAACAAGAGCGAGGTCAGGACGGTCTCGGTACTGCTCGACAATACCGCTCCCGTAGTGGGAATCGAAAGGGTGCCGGACAAAGACTTGCACAACGGAGATTACACGATCGCCATAAGCTCAGATGATGGGGAGGTTGAGTATAGAGAAGGTACTGGGCCTTGGGTGCCTTACGTAGGTCCTTTTCTCGTGGCTGAAGAAGGAACGCATAGTTACGAGGCGAGATCGACTGATCTGGCCGGCAACGTGGGTATCGCGGGTCCGGCGAACTTTACGATTGACAAGACCCCACCTGCGACACCCACCCTCGATGCCGTTATCTCCCCGACGAATATGAGCCCACAGAGCGTTTCGGGGACGCGGGAAAGGAACAGCTCGGTCTGGTTGAACGGGTCGCAGATAGCAGGTTTGGAGGATTCAGAAGAATGGTCCCACACCCTTTCTTTGACCGAGGGGGTCAACGTCCTGCACCTCACGTCAAGGGATGCGGCGGAAAACCAAAGCGAGCCTCTTGATGCCGAGATAGTCTTTGACGTGACTCCCCCCGGCAACCCCATGTTGGAATCATCCAATCCCGAAGCGGAAGTTCCCACAAACGACAGAACTGTGGATCTTGTGTGGCTCTTACAGCCAGACAACCTCAGTGGCACTGCCGGCTATTCTTGGGTGCTGGATCTCATACCTGATACGGTTCCAGATCAGGAAATGGAGACAGGGTTACCGCTGACGCTCAGCCTGAACAAGGGGGACGCAGTCTACTTCCTACACGTAAGAACTCGTGACAACGCGGGTAACTGGTCATTCGCCAGCCATTACGGTCCGTGGCCTCTTGATACGGTACCCCCTGTGGCGATCCTGGTCGATGCGCCTCAGGGCGTGTTGAACGTAGCTTCCGTCTCGATAGTGGTGCGGGGAGAAGATGTGACCCATTACAGTTACAGGCTCGATGGTGGCAACTATGGTCCCGCGGTACCTGTAGGATGTGACATACAACTCTCTCAACTTCTTGAAGGTGAGCACACGATCTACGTCATCGCAAAAGACAGTGCAGGGAACTGGCAGCCTGCCCCGGAGGCCACCACTGCAAACTGGGTCATTGATTTGCTCCCCGGCGACATAAATGCTGATGGCAAGATCGATCTGACTGACGCTGTTGTTGCGAGCCAGATCGTGGGTGGGGTGGTACCGATGGAAGGTATTCATTTGGAATGCGAATTGGTTAAGAACGGAAGAATCGGATTAGAGGAAGTCGTCTACGCCCTTCAGGCAGTAGGTGAGTTGAGACCACCGCAATAGTCGGGCGAATCAAGGTGCCGAATCGTAAAGGAAAATGTCAAGACACCCGGTCCACCCCCATCTGCCCAAAGGCCACGTTTCGGTGACGATCATGGAGAATGGGTGCTCCGCGTGTCGCACCGTGTTTACGTACCGATCCGGCGCAGCGTAGCGCTCGATATGGACAAAACTCTCCCCGGTGTATGCTTGGGGGTATAGGGTTTTCTCCCTAACGGCTACCACGGGCTTGTGGAGATGGATGCCGATGCCGTCCGCCTGGTGGGGAAGGGCATATAGCCATGGGACTAAAATTCGCCTCCCAGCCACCTGCCCCCCTTTCGTGATCGCGCGGTCATCGCCCGGAGAAGATCCTCCCGGCCGGCGCCACCACCGCCACGCTGGGAGCTGGCCCGAGCCCGCCAGTCCGTCGGCCCCCAGCTCCCCGGCCGGTCCGTTTCGAGGGGTGCGTGAGGGGGGATGGGATCGCCGCCACCTGGTGCGTCTGTCCAGAGTCCTGCCACTTTCACCCCCTCGCCGGTCCGATCCGGTCGCCGCTGGCCTGTTGGTCTGGATACCTGCCCCGGAGCTGGCATCCAGAGTACAAGGTCCTTTGTCGCCACGCGTGTGGGGGTGAACCGAAATCAAGGAGTTCTGTACCCTATGAGCGGAGCTGTGATCGATTGTGGCCTTATGGCCCGAGAGTCCGTGGTTTCCCTCGACAACTCCATTTATTGGCTGGCGGATGACCGCACAATCCGCAGGGCGACCGGATATACGCCGACAATAGTTAGCGGCCCATTGACTTAATGCGATCATAACCCGATATAGCACGGTGAGCGACGCCATAGCGTATGGGTACCGGGATTCTGGCAATAGCTGGTACGTAATCACGTTCCCCACGGCGAACGTGACCTGGGTGCACAACGTCGCCACGCGTGTGGGGGTGAACCGCAGTTTGACATCGATGCCGACACCGAGGTTGTGATTGTCGCCACGCGTGTGGGGGTGAACCGAAATCAAGGAGTTCTGTTTGGCTCCGATCTGTCTGTGCTTGAGGCAAGGGCCACAGTCCCCTGATCCTGACCGCAGCGTCCAAATCCACGGCCCTGTGAGGAAGAATGAATGCTTGCTGATCTCCGTGGGAAGTGTGCGGAAGGTGCCCGTACCCCTCATTCCACCTTCCCACCGCGTTTGAGCAGTTATCTGGCTTCGCAGGATGCCCCAAGAAGCCCCGATCGGCATGAAGGCCATGGGTATGTGGGTAGGTTAGGGGTCTTTTCCACGCATCTCCATAGTCATATATCGTGCCATGTGGATCGCAACCACCGCGCCCCTCGATGGTCCCAGGTCCGCCCGTGGGAGAAGGGACAGCCACGATGCCGCCCTCCCCTGCCCGCCGGAGGATGACCCCTTCTGATCGTCGCCGGAGAGGAAAGGGCGCCACCCGGAAGACGTCTTGTCTACCTGCACCACCGCCCCAGCCTTGGTAGGTCCCCGGTCCCCTGATTTTCATCCCCGGACCGCGTTTGAGCCACAATCCGGCCGCGTAGGATCGCCGTAGAGCCACGATCTCGGATGGGGTAAGGGCAAGACACCAGCCGTCCCAGCCTGTCGGTTTCCTGTCCGTTTCCCCGACCACGCATGGCCGCCACGGTGGGTCCGCTATCGCCCCCGGACCCTGCCCGTGGTGATCGTCCCCAGGTTCGCCCCGGAACCCGGCCCCAACCGTAGCCCCGAGCCGGCCATCCACAATTGGGGTCTTTACGTACCCTGTCGCCTCTGCTATTCGAATGTATTGGTTTTTCGATTGTGTTTGACGTAGGGGGGATATTGAAGGTCAAAAGGGAGGAATCACGATTTATTTAGATAAAGAATTAGTGTATGTCTACCCACAAAAAATAAGGCAATATACTGGTCAAGAGCGACTGAATAGGTAAGGAGGATAGTAGACATATGTATGATGTCGATTACATAAATTGATACGAAAACTAATCAAATCAGATTGTGTAATGATAGTGAATAGGTTTATACTATGAAAAAAGATATAAATATTATTAATATAGCGTTGATATGTAGTGTAATGATTGCAATATATTTTATTTTCAAAATTGATGTTTTTATCGTAATGTTTACTGTCGTTACAATATGTTTTTTTGAAGCAGTTGTTATTGATATAAATAACCTTGAGCGCAGGCTATCAGATGTTGAAAAAACTATATATGAATTGGTTACGTTAACAGATGAAATAGAAGTTGGACGTCGACTTTCACATAGAATAGACATTGAAATAACGATTGGATGGATAGAAATTATCAAGAAGTGTCTGCCTGGCTTGAAAAGGAATGAAAATGTGCTGGAATTTGTAAATAATTTATATAAAGACTCAGAATTAAAAGCGAATAGAGAAGAAGGTGTTTTTGGTAAGAGTTTTTCATTAGTTCAGTTTCATGATGGCTTGTCTGGTTTAGAGCAGATTTGGTTAGATAAGTACAAAGTGTTTTTGGATAAGCTTGAAATACGTGGATACCTATTCGGGTGGTCTTTGGAACTGTCTGATAGATTTAGGGATAGTATAGGACGTCCATTCTGCATATCACCAGGCTATATTGGCTTCGGAGGTTACGACCATCCATTATGGACAGACAAAATAAGCCAAATACCTTATTACGATATTCTTCATTTTCTGATAGAAATCGCTAAGAACATAGACGACTTTAGAGCTCCAATGTTAGCCATCAAGAAATTTCCTCATGACTTAGAAGAACAATTCAAAGAGTACAATGTAGTTTATGAGCACTGGAATATGTGGGACCTTCCAGGTAGTCGTCATTCTAAACTTGCATCGAAATGGGCAGAAGCTAACAATGTCAAAATATTAGATCTGTCCACTGATGATCACACTTTTAAGACACCATATTACTCAGTTTCAATAAAGATGAAGATGTTTCACTGATTCACTGATGTCCTGAGGACAGCCAAGAGAGTCATGGTGAGCCCACCCGAGTCCCCCCACATGTTGACCAGGCCACCCATCCTTCGGACCGTAGCAGTGGAAAGGGTAGCGAGCTCCGGCCGACACCCCGAAGCGACAAGCCCTCAGGAGGGGGATCTCGTCACCATTGATAGAACTCACGCGGGTCCTTGTATCGGAAAGCATAATTTCTCAAAAGGGACTTGTAGCAAAAACCCATAACACTGTAAAAATATATATAAGATATTTTGAATGCTTTTATATCAGGGTAGGTCAAATTGAGTAATTGGTCTGGCCTATCCGGCAATTCAACCGTAACATGCATATATGGTACTGTCCTAATAGATGCCTTATTTTTAAATGAATGTGTCTCAAGTATATTGTAATCATTCAATAAATCATATTCATTTTTTAATAAATAAATATTAATCTTAATCAATTCATGTCTGTTATAATGAGGATAGATAGGCAACTGCCAAATAACTTCATCAAAAGCAAAATAGCCAAAATATGCCCTGATATCACTCTTCCAATTATTCAGTTCATCTTGAATAAATTGATCTGTTGTGAAAAATTCTATCACTATAGGTATTCGCATCTTAGGATTTTTGATGTTGAGTATCGAATAATAGACTTCCTTTCCATTTAAAGACTTATCTTCTAAATGGTCTATTTTCGTATATATATTTGCAGAATATCCATCAATTGGAAGTCTATATGTTATGTAGTAGTTTCCATTTGGGTTCTTATGTGCATCCTCAAGGATTGCTGCCAGCACTTTTCCGTTCCAACATTCTCTTTCGCCCTTCATTTCCTGCAGCTTCTTCTTTTTCCATACGCTCCACAGAATGTATAGAATGAAAAGCAGCGGAACAGCTACCCAAAACAGAATATCGTATGTGCTCATGGCCTTTCCCTCTTGGTATCATCGAAGCCTCGACAGAAACTGCTTTTGCCGCCATAAGAGCCCGAAGCCCCCGAGCCGATACGGTATCAGCCCTCCACCCGTTCGGCTTCATACGGCCCCATGGTAATCACACCCTTAACAGAGAAACGCGCAATGCAAGATGGTTGTCCAGGTTCTCAAAAATCCTCGGGCGGGTCACCCCCAGTGGCCGTCTCGGCGCGTTCATTTCGATCAAGAAGTGAGTCCGAATTGACGGCCGCGTTTGCCACTGTAATTTTCGCAGGAAAGACCATACCCCTTCGAGGGGCTCCAGTAAAGCCTCCTATGCGACGGAGCCCTATGTGGAAGCTGGTTTATAAAGGGGAAATTGCGGGGGCTATTTTGCAGGGCCTATCCAACCCCGCTCCATCGCCCGAGCAATCTGGTACGGGAAGGCCAGCCATGGCCCTTTCCGCCCCCAAGGTGGCCGGAAGACGAAGCCTAACTCGACAAGCTCCCTGTGCCAATAACGCCAATATGTCGCAGAACTGACGCCAAGCATGCGATGGATTCCCGGCAACGGGACCGCGCAGGCGTCGTCGCCCTCGATGTCCCACGCTGGCTCCACTTTTTGGGGGCTTAGTCGGAGCCATCCGCTCCACCACGGATCCCCGGAGGGGCGCCGTGTCGTTTCCATGATGCCTGTAGCATCCACCGCCTTAACCTCGAAGGGAAGCAAAACCATTGTACGTGTCCCAGCCTGCCCCTCCATTTGAACAGAACCCCGTCGTCCTGCAGTCGCTTGTGAAAATGCCGGTAGTACCGCGACTCGGCCACCCCGAGCATTCGCCGAACCGCCGGGATCGGCACGGGCGTGTCGATGTAGCTTTCCCACCATTCGCCTTGAGGGGGCATCTCCCACGGTTCGGGTCCTTTGGGTCTCATGGACGCCCCGTCACTCCGCCGGCTTGTCGGCTGCCATCTGTAACGTAATCGTGCGTGGGATGTGGCCCAGTGCCTTGGGGATGTAGATTGTGCCCACGAGCCCTTCCTCTGCCACCACCCTGAACCTGTGAAACCTTTTTGAATCCTGCTCGTAAACAAATTCGCCGGATACCGCATTTTCTCCGCCCTGTTCAGCAATTTCATTTTGCTTTTCCATTTGTTCCTCCTTTCATTGCAATTGCTGTCTTTGCTGTCCAAGTAAGGGGCAACTCGACTTTGCCTCACTGCAAGGCCTCGGCATTCCACTCCTGCCCTCGAAAAGAGCGTAATGCACACACCACTTCCCCGCGCCCGTTGAAGGCCACAAGACCGCTGCCGGGCAGGATTCGCATCGCCCAGGGGAAGGGAGCGGCTTCTCTTCCACGTGTACAGGAACATGTCTTTTGCCCTTCGGTTCCCCGCTCGGCTTCCAGGAACGCCAAAGATAGCCCAGGAGCCCCGCCCTGGTCGGTTCGTCGATGACGCCAGCGTCAAAGGCACGCTTCACCATTTTGAGCCGCTCGTTGAACTCGTCGTCGTTGTACAGCCGCCAACCCGGCGTCGGTTCGATCACTGCATGGATGACCGCCTGCCGCTCATCCTCGTTTGACTGCACCTTGACCGCCGATTGACTGTCTGCGAGGAGACGCCCACCTGGGGGGCCGGCGGGCACCTCGTTGATTACCGCCTGGCGCTCACGTTCAAGTGCCTCAAGGATGTCTTTCTTCTGTTCCCGGAGCCGCTCCACCACCTCGTCGGTGATGACGTCTTCCGGCCCCTCACAACGGAGCCGGTCCCCGGCAGGTATGAGAATCGCGCCGGCCGCTCGAAGGTCCCGGATGAAAGATAGGGTATCCATCTCGCTTAAATCTCCACCGTCCTCTTGCTCGGCCGCCTTTGTGCACCAAGGTGCTCTACATTCTCTACATTCTCTACATTCTCTACAAGCCTTGATTGGCGTGGGTCTTCACATGTAGAGAAAGGGTTCTTGTTCTCTACATTCTCTACATGCCCCGCCCTATCTGTAGAGGATGTAGAGATGGGCTTTCCTTTCTCTACGCCACAAAAGGCACGTGGTTCTTGCTTTGTAGAGGATGTAGAGAATGTAGAGGGTATTCTGACAAAGTCTTCAGCTTTCGAGTCCCAAAGAAGGCAGGTCACTGCTACCTTGTCTCCCACTCGATACGTCTTTGCCGGAATCGTGAGCCCACATTGCCGCAGCATGGTCGCCATGGTCCTGGGACGGTCAATTTGCCACTGTGGTCCGGCGATAGCGTTGAAACGTTCGAGGATGGAGGAAACGGGGAGCCGCCCGTTCTCGATATTGTCCCTCATGGCTGCGAGGGTTTCTTTCAGTAAACGTATCTGCCAGTCATTCTCGATAGGTGCTACGGTTTTTTCGGAGGATAGAGCACGTACGGCCTCAAGAGCATGGCCCAAGTAGAAACTCGCTGCCTCAATGCCTTTGTTCATGCTCTGAGCCGTGATGATGCCGGCCGGTTCCAGTTCGGCTTGAAAGCGCTCCAAACAATGGAACAACCCTGAGAACCGCAGGGAGTAGCTTACCGCCTTGGCAGGAAAGCCAGCGAACAAACCGGGCAGTGTGTCAGCCTGGAACAGAATATCGTTCCTCCATTTTAAAAATATAGCAAGGGCCTCTTCGTTCAAGACAAGCCGCTTCGGTTTCCAGTCATCGCCCGATGCCCACGTGTCCGCCCATCGCATAGCAGTTGCAAGGAGCCTCTCCCATGTTGCGCGGTTCTCGTCGCTCCATGACTCATTTGTAAGCTCATAAAAAGTATTGCCCTCTAAAGTCGGCAGAAAGCGGTAAACAGTTCCGTCTTCGATGAACAGACCGTCATCACCTCCAAAGCATTTTGACCACACTTTGGGTTGAATGCCCCCGAAAATTGAAACCCGTGCGCCGTCTATCGTAAGGGACTTGTTTGCCCGCACGACACGTGCCGGCTTCCCGTCCCATATTGAAAGCCACGACTCCCGATCATTGCCATGCCCGCGCTTGTACTGGTTTTGACCGCTCAAAAACCCGGACAACTCGTCCAAGATGCAGACGACACCCCCATGGGCCGACAAGTCGGCCCGTAACCCTTCCAGAGTCAACTCGGTGATGAAGTATCCCCTGGCTCTCCTGGGGGCCGGCCCCCGCTCCTTGGAAGTCTTGGTCTCCCACTGCTCGAGTTCCGCCTGGTAGTGTCGATCCACTGCCGCCTGAGAGCGATAGAGCACATGACAAAGCTCTCTTGCGGCCGGGGTCTTCCCGGCCCCGCTCGGTCGTACATCGGCGAACCAAAATGATAGTGGCTCAACCCACCCTGGCTTCGGAGACACCTCCACTGTTCGTCCAAGAAGAGACGCGAACACAGCCACCGCAGCACCGGCGAGCCCCACCGGCGACGTAGCGCACGCCCTGCCTAGTCGTTGCAGACTGCCGGCAATAGACTCCGGAAACACCTCCCACGGAAATGGAAGGCGCGGGAAAAGCCCCTGTGCCACCCCCCAAGCATCGGCCTCGCTGGTATCGGGCAGGTTCTCCGGGGCGTCGTATGCCTTGATCGGGGGAGGGTCCCCCGAGTCCGCCGGGGTCAATTCCCGTTCCAACTCTTCCAGGCGGTCGGCCAAGTATTCCGTTTCAGACCCCGCCATGTTGCGCTCGCCATGCTCCAAAGAGGTTAAGTCGTGCATCGGTGTCCCCGTTGACAAGTAGGTCCGAGTAATGCTCCAATACCAAAAGCCGTTGGTACAGCCCGCCCACCTTTTCCAGGTCCGCCTCGGTTTGCACCCGGCGCAAGACCGCGTAGGCGAGCCTGATGTATGCTCCCAGCTCATTAGAAAACTGCGCTTCCCATTCCCGGAAGGCCCGAACAAGCCCCCGCCGGTACTGCCGCCGCTCCCGATCCGCCCTGGTCTCCACGGGCCGGTCGGCGCCTAGAATCCGAAGGGCTTCCAGAAAGGAGCAGCCGTGCATCTGCATCACGAAATCGACCGTGTCCCCGCCCCGGCCGCACCCGAAGCAGCGCCACCTGCCGTCCCTGACGGTGAAGGACGGTGTCTTCTCCTCGTGAAGGGGACAGAGCGCCCACCACCGCTCGCCACGCTGCACCAGCTCCACCCCGTGCGCCGCCACGACTTCGGCAAGGTCCGCGTCGACGCTCATTTCCCCCCACCCTCCGGCCGCACCGTCCGCTTTTGTAGATAGGTTTCTACCTCTGCCAAGTCATACAAGACGGCACGGCCGACTTTGATGTATGGAGGGCCTTTGTGGGCGCTTCTCCAATTCCTGTAAGTTTGAGCCGCAATCGTTGTAACCTTGGCCAACTCCACGTCCCGCAGATAAGTCTTTCGGGCTTCTTTCTCCGACATAGTACCTCCCGATATTTGGCAACAAAAAAGGGGAATCACCAGCCACTTTCGGCATCTTGGTGGTTCCCCTTGTAGCCTCTGGGAACTGCTATGTGAATGACACCTCGATCTCTTTTTGAGGTGTCAACTCCACTCAGTATTTCCCGGGGAAGTAACCCCGCTCTACGTTTCTGATAATCCTTTTGGCTTTGCCCAAGTCGCGGCTGCATGCTGTGTTGTCGTAAGCAGCTTCGGAGTCATCGTTATCTCGCAAAATCTCCTGCACCGTCTCATCGACACTCAACCGAATCCGCAGATCATAGACCCAGAGGTACCGCTTCAAAGCCTTCAGATCGTAAGGCCTGTTCGGCATCGTCGGTAACGGCAGGGGGCCTGTCCTCTCACTGGCCCTTCGTTCTTGGCGCAGAATGCGCGCGAAATCCTTTGCGATCGCCGCCTTCCCGTCAGGATGCCTGACATTAACGGAAAGAACGTGCATGCCAGTCCTTCGGTTCCACTGCATGGCCCAACCCAGACATTCCTTGATTTCTTCTATAGTAGGGTTCCGGTCCTTCAGGTCCTGATATGCTGCAACACACATGTCAAAGTCATAGTCAAATGAATACTGCTTGAGGGCCCCATCTTTTTTGAAAGTGTCGTCACTTCGGAAAAGCAATTTCTTGTAAAACGGCCACCATTCATCAAAATCCTTCACGTGTACATCTCCAAAATAGTCCCAGATTTTACGCTTGATTTCATTATATTCCATCGCCCTATGGTGCAGGGCATTTGGGATGGCGTCCTTTCCAACCAGAGGTTGTTCCTTTAGTTGCAAGGAAATTTTCCTTCCGGAGAGCATTTGTTCCTTTTCGAATACGTCCTGTTTCTCTTGTCTGTACCACTCGCAAAATTCTTTGTAAGATTGGCTGCGTTTCAAATACTCCCACCACAGCTCATAAACGGGTCTTAGCCCCTCAATCTCCTCACTGTTCATTGTGCCGCCCTCCCGTTGGACGTTCCCGGTGATCCCCCAGGGAAGGCCGGCCGGGAACCGGCTTTTCGGTGCGTCCACCTATCCCTGGGAAGTTGTTGTACTCACTGGTCCGTGTTCTTGCTCTCTATCCGTACCACCTTCTTGCCGTTTGTGGCCGCCGTGATGATGTCTCCGGCCACCTGGGAGGCACGCTTCAAGGATTCGTCGCGGAGGTGCGCGTAGCGTTGTGTCATCGCCGAGCTCTTGTGGGTAAGAAGCTTTTGGAGCGTGTACATATCCACCTGACCGCTCGATGCCAGCATGCTGGCGTAAACGTGCCGCAGGCCGTGCAAAGGCCTAAAGTCCTTGGGAAGGCCCGCCGTTTCCTTGATCTTTTGTAACTCCCATCTGACATTGGTCCGCTGATTGCCACCCTTGCCTGGAAACACAAGTGGGCCTTCCCGCCTGGGCTGGTTTTCAAGGACCGCCCGTGCTCCATCGTTCAATGGTATCGTCTGCGAAAGACCACCCTTCGGGTCCCTGATTCTCATGAACCCGCGTTCAAAGTCCACATCCCGCCATTCCAGTTTGAACATTTCCCCGCGCCTCATGCCGGTGAACAGGGCCATCTTCATCATGGCTCCAACGTCGGTGTTCCCTGACCTGTCGATTGCGTCAAGGAGCCTCGAAAGCTCTTCCTGGGTGAGATCCTCGGTGACCTTGTTGTCAACGGGGGGCATCTCGATCTTGAAGCCGGGTCCCTTGCATAGGCCCTTGTTCTCCCCATAGTTGATGATGCGCTTGAGTATCCCCAGCACGTGCTTTGTCGTCTGTGGTGAGAGGGTCTTCGATAGGTTGATACGGAGCCGATCAACTTCCAGATGTATGATGTCCGCCGGTTCCTTGGCGCCGAAGGTAAACTTGAGGAATTTCACATACCGCAAATCGTCAACGTAAAGCCCTTTGTTCAACTTCCTGCCGGCCTTGTACTGCTCCCATAGCCTGTCAACGGTCCATCGGTTCTCTTCGGCCGCCTTACGTGTTTGCTCTTGTTCCCGGAGTTCTTTCCTGGAAGTACGCTTGCCCTCGATCCGTTCGGCCCTGATCCTCGCCGCCTTCGCCGGAGTCATGGCGTCCCTGAATTGCGCTCCAACCTTTTCCTCCACCATACGGCCGTCCCGTTTGAAGGTGATATAGAAGATCCGCTCGGCCCCCTTGCCCCCGATCCGTTGCGCTTCCCGATAATAAACCCCCAGGTAAGATGTCTTAACCCTCTTGTTGCCCATCCCCTCGTCCCCCTTTCCAACCCCTGGACCATCCGAAAGCCGGCGCCAGTATTTTTCCAACCGTATTTCCAACCTGGAAAGCAAATATCAGGGTAAGCGAAGGTAAGTCAAGGAAAAAGGTGTTTCTATAAATGCTTTGAAATCAGGGTCTTTAAGTACTGACAGGGAAGACAAGGTAAATAGAGAAAAATGGACTTACCCGGCCTTTCACGCCGGCGACAGGGGTTCAAATCCCCTTGGGGACGCCAAAGAAAATCAACAGGTTACGGTCAAGCAACCTTTGGCCGTTTGGGAGTTGACGGCTCCCGGACGGCTTTTTCATTTTGGGGGCTTCCCTGAAAACCAGCACCGGCTTGACCATGATTTCTGCAAGCATCCCTTCACGCCGATAACCCGGCAGTCCCATTTCGAACCGACAGATCTTCGAGAGCCTCCCGGACTCTTTCCAACCCGAGGCTCTTCAGATACCGCTCTGTGGTGCTTGCACTCTTATGGCGCAGGATCGTCTGGATGGTGGCGACCTCATATCCCTTGCCATAAAGGATGGAAGCCGTCACGTGACGGATGCCATGAAATCCGAACCTTCTCGAAGTACCCGGTAATGGTAAAAGAGGGCATACTGGCTCCGGAGGTGTGCGAACGCGAAAAGGAGAAGTTCGTGCAGACCATGGAAGAAGCCCGTAAAATGGCCATCGAGTCTCTCCGTGAAGAATTCGCCTCCATGGTCGAACGTATAACGGACAGGTTCTCTGTGGGACCGGATGGAAAGCCCAAGGCCTTCAAAAATGCCACCGTGGACAGCTTCTACGAGTTTTTCGAGAGTTTCAAGCAGCGCAACATCTTTCGAGATGCCGAGTTGTCCGAATTGGTGGAAAGGGCCAAGAGCGTGCTGGGAGGACAGTCTGCGGGTGAGATCCGGTCCGATGCCGAAAGACGGGAACGGATAAGGACTGGTACGGAAACCTTTGTCGTCACTATAAAGGAAGGTAGGGGCTTTTTTTCTCTTGACAACTGTCAATCACTTGGGTTTCGCTCATTTCTTGACCCCCTGATTCTTTTTCCGACCTCTGAAGGAGAGGTCATAGATTCTCTCCGGCAGTTGCAGGATTGAAAGGATCTGCTGTTGGACAGGCTTAAGTGCCTCTACCATTCGGACCGAAATTCTTCCACCCTTCTCTTCGATGAGCAGATGGAGATTGTTGAATTGGGATAGCATGCGTTCAGCCGTTGGACGGTTTGTTCTCATCTTCGGGTTGCCAGGTACAAGCCCTGATATTGTCCCCTCCCTGTTCGATAACTCCTTGCGCGAAACAAACTCCATCAAAGTCAATACCTGTAACGCTATTGTCAACAACAGCATCAGACCTTTGATTCTGTCCGGTACCCGCAAATACAAAGGCAGCGCTGGGATGTTTCCGCTCTTGAATCGATGGAACCCTCTTTCAACCAGCCACTCATCCCGGTAGTATTGTGTGCTTTGATTGAGCGTCATGCTTCCTGAAGGAACGTTTGTTACAAATATCCTCCACCCCATAAGCTTTCGAGATTTCTCTATCTCGCTTTCATCTCGAACGATTACAAGCGTGAGATTCCGAACCTCCAGCATCTCAAATCGACTTTTGGCGCCAGGGCGACCTCTCCCGATGTATTTCTTCTGCTTTCCTATAGTCTCCTTTACTTCAACACCCAGATAATCCTCAACCCTATACGTCTCTATGATCTTCTCGGCCCTGCTCCGATAAGAATCGACTGTGTCCTCTTTCCTCGGCTTTAGATTCTCCAGCTTTGTTGCAGCCTTATCCAACCGGTTCTGAAATGATTTTTCTTGGCGCTGTGCATGCGCATCGCTGCAACTCACCATCCATCGCTCTTGGAACTTATGCACCGCCCCGCTGTCAAGCCGAGCCTCAATCTGTTTGGTCACCACAAAGCCCCTGCCAACCACCCGACCGCCTTCGTCTTGGCCGTCCCTCGGTTCCAATTCGATCTCTTGGCGCAACTGCGCGGGATTCAAGACCAACTCCCTCAAGAGACGCGGAATTTCCCCTGTCATCGGCATCGGAAAAAGGTAGAACCCTTTCTCATGATCGATTGTGGCTCGCGTCTCAAGCGATGCCGCCTTGCAGTCTGCAATATACAAAAAATTCGGCTTTCCAAGTGTGCACACCATGCGGCGCCACGCCGGCAAATAGCAAGGGTCGTCGGCACAATTGCCTCCGAGCGTTTCACTCAGAATAGGAACTCCTGCCGGATCGAGCACGCCCAAGCCCTGCTTGAATTGCAGAAGGTCCGGACGGAAATTCTTGCTATGACCGAATTCCAGAAGACCCTTTTCCCTGTTCTCCGGGTGATGAAACACGTTGAAACTGGTCGTGTCATACCTGGCAACTTTCGTTGGCAGCTCGTAGGCGCTGACAATACGCCGACCGATCTCTGTCTGAAACTGGTAGGCCCTTTCACCGTTCTCCCCCAAAGCTTCCGTCAATATCCCCAACCTGTCATCAGTAGCGTCCTTTTCACCAACCTGCCAACCTGTCGCCTGCTCGATTGCCGTTCTGTGTTCGCTGAGCCACGATTCCATGCCGTAAAGACGGTGGGTCAGCGAATGCAACACATAAGTCACGAACAGGACTGCCAACTGGCCATAAGTCAGCCCTGACCAGTTACCATGGGCAACAAAGACAGTATCAATGATCTCCTGAACCCCCATGCGGTGGAGAACTGCCAGGATGATCGGTATCGAGTCTACTCTCTCTATCTTCTGGGCCATCATACACCTCCAAAATATGGGTTTATGATGGCCATAGCACGACTTGTTCTTTCTAGCCAGTCAAATCAAACACCAAGATTCGAAAATCCGAACCCCCGGAAGAAATGAGCGAAAGCCAAGTCTTCGGATAGAGGCCGTTTTTTTTGAAATGGGGCGGCTAGTGTGAAGGCGCGGTCGCCCCACCTACGCGGGGCCGA